>ERZ808246.27-NODE-27-length-129889-cov-26.130644_pt1 | contig 129889 bp, 115 predicted proteins | sample MGYA00521083_ERZ808246 | MGnify/ENA primary metagenome ERZ808246 (study PRJEB31516, sample SAMN03275577) | gut metagenome | biome: mammalia-associated habitat; material: feces | host: Papio cynocephalus | place: Kenya | collected 2012-07-07 ... | reverse complement strand
CCGATGAAATCGGGGTTTTCACCGGCTACATCTATTTTGTAGCCCTTTTATGGTGGGAGAGAGTCAAGCATATCCGAACCTTTTTTCAAGTCGGGCAAAGAAAGTGTTTTCGCACCCTTTTTAAAATTAAAATAAAATTCTATTCGGTCATCATATAAAATTATCGAGTTTACAAAACTGTCAACAAGCCTTCTGCGATTTTCCGGTTTTGATGCATCAACCTTTCTGAAACGATGAAACCAAAATTTAATCTGGTCACGGTCAAGCGTAGGTCTCGTAATGTTTTCCTTTGCAATTTCGATTTCAAATTCTTTCTTTTGACCTTCCAATTCTTCAAGGCGTTGTTTTGTGGTCGGCGTAATAATACCTTGCTCAATAGCCGAAAGAATATTGGAAATACTTTTATTAATTTCATCAAGTCTCTTGTTAAGTAAAGATACAGCGGTGTTTTCCTGCCTTTGCATTTTCATAACAAGGTCGGTTACATCTTCAATTAGATTATCATCCCAAATGCATTCGAGAATTTGATCAATGACAATATCCTCAATCCACTTCTTTTTAACAGCCTTTTTATCGCAGCCGCGCTTTCGCTTTGCCGAAAGACATTTGTAATAGCGATAGGTTTCTTCATTCCTCGCCGTTCCGCTTTCACCGACCATAAATGTCATACATTTTCCGCAGTATAGCTTTGTTGATAAAATATATTCTTCGTCTGCACGGTGTCGCGCCGGTGATTTTTTATTTTTGGCAATGCGCTCCTGTACACGGTTAAATAAATCTTTCGGCACAATCGCGGGGATACCGTCAGGAACGAGAATATCACGGTATGAATATTCGCCGATATATCTTCTGTTGGAGAGCAGATTGGAAACGGTGTTAATTGTCAGCTTTGTTCCCCTGGTGTTCCGCAATCCTTTAACATTTAAATCGTCGGCAATCTCTTGCATAGTCTTTCCATCATCATACATTTCGTATGCCGAAAGAACTAACGGTGCGGTCTCATTATTAACAACAAAATGCTGATTTACAATGTTATATCCGACAGGAACAGTTCCGCCGTTAAAGCGGCAACTCAATGCATTTTCGGTCTGCCCACGGATAACTTTTTCTGCCAGCTCCGCAGAATAATACTCCGCCATACCTTCCAAAACAGATTCAAGGATGATGCCTTCTGCGCCTTGTGAAATAGCTTCGGTGGCAGAAAGTACACGGACATTATTTCTTTTTAGAATGCTTTTATAATGTGCCGAGTCGTAACGGTTACGCGCAAAACGGTCGAGTTTCCATACAATGACGGTTTCAAATTGTTGCTTCGCGCTGTCTTTGATCATCTTTTGAAAATCCGGGCGGTTATCGGTTTTAGCCGACATTGCTCTGTCAATGTATGTGTCGATAATCTGAATACCGTTCTTTTCGGCAAACACCTTGCACTCACGCAACTGACCTTCAATGGACTCTTCACGCTGATTATCACTTGAATACCGTGCATATATCACGCCTGTCATTTTCTCACCGCCTTATTTAACAACCTTGTATTTAACTCGCGGACCGTATTTTACAGAGGAAAGAAGCCCCAACTGCTCAAATTTTAAAACAAAACCTCTTATCGTTGCGTAGGCGGCATCTCCGAAATCTTTTTCGAGCCGCTTTGTTGAAAATTCGCCTGTACCGTAAGCTGACAGCACAAATCCCCAAAGCTTTGTTTCTTTTTCGGTTATTTTTCCGTTTTTAACGGCGTCATCATAAACAGTTAAGGTTTCAACGGCGGCAGAATCCTCATTCATTTTGTTGTAAACATTGTTTATGAAGTAAAGAATGAATGGGGTTACATCTATCTTGCCGCTTAATTTTCTGTTTTCCTCAATTACCGTGTAAGCGTCATAGTATGCTTTGCGGCTTTTTTCAATCCTGCTTGAAAACGGAATAAACAGCGCCGACTGATAACCTTTTTGAATTAAAAACCATAAATGAACGAGCCGTGCAATTCTGCCGTTCCCGTCAAAATACGGATGTACAAAGGCAATGTAAAAATGAATGATTGCCGCTTTAATTAAATCATTAATGTCATCCTCGGCATTAGCGAATGCGATAAGCGACTTCATAAACTCAGGCACTTTTTTAGCGTCAAGCCCCGAATGTTCAATATGATCGCTGACAATATAAACGGTATCGTGTCTGTAAAATTTGCCCTCTGACAATTTATCGTCATTGGTTAGAAAGTTGCCAACGGTCATCATATAAAGCTTATATAAATTGTCCTCTGTTATTTTGTTGGAGGTATCGGCAATAAATTCAAGCCCGTGCTTGATACCTAAAATTCTGTTTTCCTGTTCGCCGTCAGGCGCCATACCTTTTAGGATTTTGCGCACACTGTCACGGCTGAAATCCACGCTTTCAATAGCCGATGTGGATAGTATTTCCTCCTCGGCGGCCTTAATTCCGTAATGCCTATCCTGCGGCTGTAATAACAGCTTTACCGTGTTTTGATTGACGGCATTAAAGGCTTCTGTAAAAACTATATTGTTGCCGTCAAAATCGTATAGCGGCAAAGGTTTATAATATAATTCCTCTAATGTTTTAAGAAAGCTGTCAAAATCCGCACCGTACTTGTATTTGAGCTTTTTATAGTCCGGAAAATGCTTGTCCTTTAACATTTCGGTAAAGAGTTTAATGTCCATAGCAGCCTCCCGATATAATAAAGTATCAGTTTATATCAGTATAGCGCAATCGAAAAGAAATGTCAAGTATGAAAGTTGCGTTAGAAGGTGCTTTATATACATCAGCATTAAGAATTATTTTGTTTCATTTCCGCAATAAAAATAAAAGCAAAATCGGTTTCAAATACTTTTATTAAATTCATCCCGCTTTGGGTGATATACTTCACAATATCTTCTTTACTATCAGGATAGATTTTGATTTTCCGCGTTTCGTAATCAATGGTATCGCTTTGATTTTTGTCTATGGAAAGCACAAACCGACCACCGATATTTAACAACGACTTTACTTTATTGATTGCTCTTTGCTTATCCTTTATGTGCATAAAGGTGAGTGAAGAATAAATCACATCAAATTTGTGTTCAAAATTGTATTCTGTAAAATTGCCGCAAACAAGCGTTACATTCGTCTGTTTTTTCAGGTTTTCCTTTGCCCGTTTTATGGTTTTCGGCGAAAGATCAATGCCGCAAAATCCACGGCATTCGGGCGCCACACGAACGGCAAGCCGCCCGGTTCCCACACCGATTTCAAGCACGGATTTTTCTTTTGTCAGCTGCAAAGAATCAATAAACTGTCGCCCATCCCATTTGTCCATATATTCCCGCAGAAGCTCCGGGTCGTGGACAGGGTCATTGTTTTCGTCTATAAGCAGGTCGTAATGTTCAATTATACCGTTATTTGAAATATATAACTTGCATAACTCAACCATCCTCTTGAGAAAAGGCAATTCATTCCGACTGGGATTATCTATTCTAAATGTACAACCGCAAACTTCAGGAAATTCTTTTCCGAAGATAACCTTACTCTTGCCGCCTGAGCAAGAGCCACAATGACCGCAAAAATCAATATGTTTCCAAGCGGTGTTTTTTATTTTGCCGTCCACAATGTCCGCTTCAAAAACTTTACAATCATCAGACCAAACCGTCCAAAGATTTTCAGGTTCGTCAGGATCTTTAATAGCAATGAAAGCAACACATTCATTTTTGAAATTGAGCCAATAATATATTTTATCTTTCCAACAAGAAGCGTTGTCCTTGTAAAATTCAATATTGTTACTTCGTAAAAAAGAGATAAACTCAAATGCTACTGCTTGATCTTCTCCTGTTAGGTTTTCTTTTATATAATCTTCGATTTGCTTAGTCATAACAAATACTCCTTAATATCTGCGGCAAATTGATTGCCGCAGCGTGACAGTTCACCGAGCACACGGTTTATTCCCTGTTCGGTTGTGTACCAGTTATTTTTCGTGATATTATAGCAATGCACAGGGCAGACAATAAATTCGGTATCGGGGAAAGCTAACTGATAAAGCATAAGGCAACGCCGAGCGTGAAACGCTTTGCAGACGATCATCGCCGTGTTAATTCTAAGACCGTTATCGTTCACAACATTTCGAGAGAGAAAGGCATTATCGCGCGTATGACCCGACTTATCCTCGCCGTAAATTGCCGTTCTCGGTACGCCGTTTTTTATCAGTACATCAGTAAAAAATTCACAGTCGGTTTTGTAGTCGCCGTTGTATATTTCCGCCTTTGACCGCACACCGGGCCATTTATCCCGTTTTACACTGACGCCGCCTGCCGGAATAACATATTTAGCAAGGCCTTTATTATACAGTTTTGCCGCATATTCCGGCTGTTCGGGGTGCGAACCGCCCGGCAGAAAAATAGCGTCAGCCTTTTGGGGTTCATCGGAAACAAATATAAAATTTGAGATGTCAACAATAATGCGATTATTCATTGGGTGATTCATAGCCCCTTACTCCGTTACAATGTTTTCAACAGTTTAAAATATTCGCCTTGCTCATCGCAACCGTCAAACAATACTTTTGTAAAACCTTTTTTACGGTATAGGTGAATGGCTGCAAGATTATCTTTGTCAACACCGACAGTAATCTCTTTATAACCGTTATATTTCAGTTTTTCAATCATAAAATCAATTAAAATTCCGCCAATACCTTTGTTTCTGTAATTTGGTTTTACAATCAGTCGTGACAGATAAATTCTTTGCCCGGAAATTGTGTAATCGGGGTCATTCATATCATAAACGCAAGCTATCTCGCCTATAAAATTTCCGTTTTCTTTGCAGACATAAACTTCACGGTTTCCGATCTCAATTTCTTTACGAAATTTTTCAGTCAGCGGATCAGCCTGCATATCCCATATAGCATTACATTTGGGATAATCGTTAATATCCAACTTTTCAATATTATAGCTCATATTCAAATACCTCTAATGCCAATTTACAACGCACAAATCATTCTTACTTTTAACGGTCTCTTAGTTAAAAACTCTGCATTTTCATCCATCGTCGTCCGTGGGTGCCTGTATATATCCACCCCTATAGCAATGGGTTCATCAATGATATATAAATATCCTTTCTCTGTTCCGTTATGACGTATCGCTCCGTTATCGTCATATTCCAAACAACTCGGTTGATGTGAAAATGCTTCTGCGAGTTCTTTCCACTGTGTAATCGTGCTGCCCGTTCTTAGTTCTGAGAAAATATTATTTGAACCATGATACCAAATCGCATTTGATTTTATTTCTGTTTTCATATGATTCTTTCCCACCAATTCCGGGTTACAAAACTTAGTATCGTCCTTTATATTCATTATCCGCGGTTACTACAACAGCTGCGATAGATGATGTGACAAAATAACCGCTCAATGCTTTCTTTAATGGCTTACTTGTAATACCGTCAGACAGTAGAGCAATCATTGTTTGTTCTCCAATAAACATTTAGTTTCATACATTGCCACTTTGTTAGAATCCCATTTCAGCAGCTTTCGTGCATCGTTATACGGCAGCCATTGATATTCGCTGTGTTCGCGGGAAATAGTAGGGTTGGCATTGCACTTAAAAGCAAAGCTGTATTCGGGTATAACAAAGATATTCTTGTCCCAATGCGTTCTCATATTTTCCGCCACCACTTCCACCGGAATAAAAGCGACACTTTTGAGTTCTGTTAGTTTTTTGGCTGTCACGCCGCTTTCTTCCTTGATTTCGCGCAGGGCGGCGTCCGACGGTTTTTCGTTATTCTCACCGCCGCCGGCAATAAATTGCCAAATACCAGAGTCTGCACGATGAAATATGCAAAAGCACAATTCACCTTTTATAAAACGGTAGGGAACGGCTAAAATCTGAAACGGAGCACGCATTTTTATTCCTCGCTTTCGGCTTTTAAATTTTTAATTTCGGTTGAGAGTTTATCAAAATGTGCCTGCACTTCCTCTAAAATCGCTTTTGCGTCCAGTGCCGCGCATTTTATATCTTCGATGCGGCAATCTAATTCATCGGCGGTATCCTCTAAATCTTCAAGTTCATCATTGTCGGCAGTTACGGCATAATTGACAGGACTGTTGATAAAATTTGCGTTGGCTCCGTCACCGGATATTTTAACTGCATAAAGCGGAGTTTGATTGAAAGAAATATTTTGTCCGTCACCGGAAAGTTCGATGCTTTTGAGCATATTTTCTAATTCTGCAATTCTTTTTTCAAGTTCAGCGATTCTGTTTTCCATTCAAATCTTCCTTTCGTTTTTGCACGGCGATTTTGCGAAATTCTGCCGGGGTGGCGTTCGTATGAGCTTTAAAAACACGGCTGAAATGCTGCACGGTTTTAAAGCCTGTCATATTCGCAATATCTTTTATCGGTACGCTTGTAAATTCAAGCTGTTTTTTCGCAACTGTTATGCGATATTTCATAAGGTACTCTATTGCAGTAAGCCCCAGTTCCTCTTTCATCAGCACCGTAAGCGTTGAGTGGTTCATTCCGGCGGCTTTTGCTATATCGGGCAGAGTAATGCTTTCATCAAATCGGCTTTCAATATACAATATCGCATCGCGCAGCTTCGCGTTTTTTATAATAGGCGTATTGTCCGATTTTTGGTGGATCACACCGTACCCAATCAGCCCGTACATACGCTCTAATGCAATAATTATTTCCATAAAATACGAGCGCCCTCGGCAAGACCAATACCAATCCCGCTGATTTTGAAGTTCCTCTTGCATATCCCTTGCCGCCTGCGTTATTTTTTCAAGCTGAGCCTCGGCTATGGGTACAACATAAGCCTTATCGGTAAACGGCTTTAATAAAAACAGATCGTGTGTTGAGGCAATATCACCGTAATCTTTTTTTCGCAATAGTTCAAAGGAAATATTCACATTCAAAAATTCGGGATGAAAGTAAATACAGGTATACTGCGCTTTTCGCTTTGAAATCAGAACAGGATTTTGCGTTTCATTAAAGCAGATAAACGCCGGTGCCGCAGCGCAAAACTGCTCGTTTTTTACTTTAAATTCCAACTTACCGGCAGTCAGAATGATCAGCAAAAAGCATTTACCTTTTATATCAATGTTTTGAAGTCGGTCATTTTGGGTGCACTCAATTTTTGCGACCTTGCTTTCGTTATATTTCCTGCCTACCGTTATGTGCTGCATACTTTCCCCACCTTACCGAAATCATTTTAACATATTATAAAAGCTCACACAACAATGAAATTTTATCTGATTGAAAAATATTTTTATCTAATTTTAAATTTTATATATTGCGAAAATAATCGGTTTAACAATTCATGAAACAGAGGCCTTGACAAAACTTTTAAAGTCCGGTAAAATAAATACACAATCAAACAGATTATATAAAGTCTTGGCGCAGTACATATTTAAATTCATATAACTGCGCAAGGCTTATTTTTATCTCTGCCGGTATGTTCCTTGACAAAAGCATAATTAAAACGCAATCCCTGCGCGGATACTGTCAAGAAATAACCATACAGTTTTCTCGCAGGGATTTTTATTACATATCGGTTGAAAGGAGCTGACGATAAAATATGGATCAGCCATATACTATCTATCCCGAAGGGATAGGCAAGCATATTGTTTGTATATACAGCAGCCTTACGGCCGCCGCTTTACAAACAGCTTGTCGGGGTGAACCCCGAACCCCAAATAATACGACATCGGGGAATAAACGGCGGTAGTACAGCTGCCGCAGAAAGAGAGGATAACTAAAACCAACAAGACAAAAATGGTTGCTATGCGTTTTCGTGAGAGCGACTATGCGGCAATCAAGAAAAAAGCAGAAAAAGTGAATATGAACTTACCGAGTTTGTAACGGCAGCGGCAATGAATAAACCCATAACTGTTATAAACGGTCTTTCGGATGTGCTGAAGGAACAGAAAGCAATCGGCAGAAATATCAATCAGTTAACAACGCTCTGCAATATGGGCAAAATCGTATGTCCCGATTTGCAGGAGTTAAAACGGCACTATGCCGAGGTGCTTGCCACGCTCAATGATATAGTCGGGAGGTGTGGTTGATGGCAACCTTTACGGCAATCCCCGAAAAGACGCAGACCGCCACGGCGATGAAGCGAGTGCTTGATTATGTTATGCAAGACAAGAAGACCGTTATAGACGGAATAAAGCTTGTAAGCGGTCAGCACTGCGTTCCCGAATCGGCATATCAGGAGTTTATGGCTACCAAGCATCAATACGGCAAAGCAAAGGGCGTGTTTTTCAAACAGTATGTGCAATCCTTTAAACCCGATTGCAATGCTACACCCGAACAGATACACCGCATAGGCTTGGAAACGGCAAAACTGTTTGATGGATTTGAGGTGATTGTGGCAACTCATATTGACCGTGACCACCGGCATAATCATTTCGTTGTCAACTCGGTAAACTGTGAAACGGGATATAAAATCCAAATAGGCGAAAAGGAATTGGAGGAACTGCGGCATAAGTCAGATGCTATCTGTCAGCGGTTTGGGTTAGAGGTGTTAACACCATATCAGAAGCCTAAACAGAAATCTATCAATCAGCGAGAATACCGCACCGCATTGCGCGGTAACAGTAAAAAGCTGAGGCTGACAAATGCAATAGATTATGCGGTAGCAACAAGCCGAAGTAAAAAACAATTTATCGAGCAGATGGACAAACTCGGATACAGTGTGAATTGGATAGACCGTTACAAGTATATAACCTATGCCACACCGGATGGTCAGAGGTTTCGGGATAACCGATTACTCGATGACAAATATTTAAAAACTAATATGGAGGAATTATTTGCTTATGGATATTACCGAACTAAAGAACAACAATCCAATAGAGCAGATAACCGAGGAAACGGTAGCGACATTAACCGAACCGATACAGCCTCGGTATCTGCTTCTGACATTGGAACAGTACAACAAAATAGCGGAATACTTTTCGACAGTTGGGAACAGCATTGTAAGAAACACGGATTTGATATCCGAACTTCCGACGCATCAGGATTTGGAGGATCTGATCGTACAGACGCTAAGACCGTGCTTAACGGAAATGCGCAAGGCAGCAACAGACAAGATGGACTCGATAGAGTATTCAACCAAGGACAAATTATCGAGGCAGACGGACTCTTTGAAAGAGCAGCTGCACACGGAAATATGTCGAATGATGAACGAGCTGAAAGCCAAGGATTTGACACCGTGGAAGCTCAAGCTGAAATGGGCGGCGGTTGGAGCAATATTGCCGTCGATGTTTTATATCTTGCAGCTGATATTGCGATGATAGGAGAAATGGACAATAATGATAAAACGAAACCTAAAGTTGTCCGTGAACGCAAACGCGGGCAAAAGAAAAAACAAATTCAAGACAGCCATGATGATGGCGATATGCAACTGAAAATGTAAAGGAGGAATGACCGACAACAAATAAAAGCCGTGTTGCCATATGGCAGCGAACAGAAGTAATATTCCAAAAAACGAATTGGAAATCCTCGCACGGCACTTCCTTCCGCAAATCCAAGCTTTTTTTGAAAGCAAAGAAGGCAGAAAGGAATATGATGAATGGAAGGCAAATCAAGCCGAATTAAAGGCACAGAGAGCCGATAAAACGGCTTAAAACACACAGGGGGGCAGAGAGTGCAAACTCTCTGCCCCCTGTGCTATAATGTTAAGTTAAGTCGCTCATAAAAATCAAAAATCCGAACGCGTCACCATTGATGACAATGTTCGGATAATTTGACTTTGGTGGGAGAGGATGGATTCGAACCATCGAAGCCGAAGCAGCAGATTTACAGTCTGTCCCCTTTGACCACTCGGGAACTCTCCCCTATATGGCGGATCTCCCGGTCGGGAAATCAACGATAGAGAATATACCATATCCGCCGCAGTTTGTCAAGGGAAAAAACAAAAAATCGGGGAAAAAGCGCATTTTTTGCTTTGCGGCCCCTATATCCCCTTGGCAATGGCGATCAGCTCCAGCGGGGAGTAGGCCGGTTGCAGCACCCGGTTGATGCCCATGGCCAGCAGCCGGGCGGCGCGGCTGATGACCAGGTCAATCTCCCGCGGGGTGACCATCATGGCGGCGGCAGCGTCCGTAGGCGCCGCCGGCTCCGGAGCCGGCTGGTAGGCCTGCACCAGGGTGGCGGCGTCCACCACCGTGGGCACACCAAGGCCGATCACCGGGACGCCCAGCCCCTCGCGGTTGAGCGGACGGCGGTCATTGCCGACGCCGGAGCCGGGGGCAATACCGGTATCGCACAGCTGCACGGTGCAGCCCAGCCGCTGCGGGCTGCGGGCCGCCAGCGCGTCAATCACGATCACCGCCGCCGGCTCCACCTCCCGGCACACGCCGCGCACGATCTCGCAGCTTTCTGTGCCGGTCTGCCCCAGCACGCCGGGGGTCAGCACGGCGGTGGGGCGCAGGTCGTCCAGCCCCGCGGCGCGGGCAAACTCCCCCCGGATATGGCGGGTGGCCAGCACCATATCGGCGGTGGCTGGCCCCAGGGTGTCCGGTGTCACGGTGCGGTTGCCCAGCCCGACCACCAGCACGGTGCCGGCGGCCGGCAGCAGGGCGGCCAGTTCCCGGCTGACCTGTTCTGCCTGGGTGCAGAGCTGCTTTTCGTCGTCGGAAAGCGGCGGCAGCTCCACGGTGACATACCGTCCGCAAGGCTTTTGCAGCCGCTCGGCTGCCCGGCGGGAGCAAACCACTGTGCGGCACACAGTCACCCCATCTGCGGTGTGGCGGTGCTGCTGCAGGTCGTTTTCGTCCAGCTCGGCGCTGTCGGCGGCGGCCTCCAGGGCCAGATCGGTGCGGTTATTCATGCAAAAGCCCTCCTGTTTTGCCCGAAAAGCGCACGCCTTTTGCCCGGTTTTGCTGTGAAATCGCAAAAAAAGCGCGCTTTTTGAAAATTGGGTGTTGCATTTTCCGGGCAAAGATGATAATATATCTTGTGCGTGATTTATCTGTTTATACGAACAAGAGGAGGTGTGACCATGCCCAACATTAAATCCGCTAAGAAGCGTGTGAAGGTCATTGCGGTCAAAACGGCGCGTAATAAGGCTGAGCGCTCTGCCCTGAAAACGGAGATCAAGAAGGCCAACGCGGCAATCGCCGCCGGCGAGAACAAGGAGGAGGCGCTGCGCGCCGCCGCCAAGAAGATCGATCAGGCCGTCGCCAAGGGTCTGCTGCACAAGAACAATGCAGCGCGCAAAAAGTCCGCCCTCGCCAAGAAGGCCAATGCCTGAGAGCAGTACTTCACCAAAACAAAGCAGCCGCCCGGATTTTCCGGTCGGCTGCTTTTTGCTGTGTTTAGACAAAGCAATCCGGGCACAACGGTTTTTCGGCAAGACACCGGTCGGGATGCCGTGCCGCTAAAATACCCGGCTGCCCGCAAGGCTGCGGGCAGCCGGGTGTTTTTTTAGCTGTGCACTGTCAGTTCGCCGTTTGCCACATCCACGGTCAGGGTGGCGCCGGGGGCGGGGTCGTCCCGCAGGATGACCTGTGCCAGGCGCGTTTCCACCTCGCTCTGGATATAGCGGCGCAGCGGACGGGCGCCATACAGGGGATCGAAACCGTTTTCGACAATGTGCTCCACGGCTGCGTCGGTCAGCGTGCAGGTCAGCTGCTTTTCGGCCAGGCGCTTGTTCAGGCCGTCGATCAGCAGGCCGACGATGCGGCGGATGGCGTCCTTGGTCAGCGGTTTGTAGAATACGATCTCGTCCAGCCGGTTCAGGAATTCCGGCCGGAAGGACTGCCGCAGCAACCCCATCACGGTTTCGCGTGCCTCGGCGGTGATCTCACCATCCGGGCCGATGCCGTCCAGCAGCGCGGAGGAACCGATATTGCTGGTCAGAATGATGACTGTATTGCGGAAATCCACTGTGCGGCCCTGGCTGTCGGTGATACGGCCGTCATCCAGCACCTGCAGCAGGATGTTGAACACATCCGGATGCGCCTTTTCGATCTCATCAAACAGCACCACGCTGTACGGGCGGCGGCGTACGGCCTCGGTCAGCTGGCCGCCCTCCTCATAGCCGACATAGCCGGGAGGCGCACCGATCAGGCGGGACACAGAGTACTTCTCCATATACTCGCTCATATCAATGCGTACGATATTGCGCTCATCATCCAGCAGACATTCGGCCAGTGCCTTGGCCAGCTCGGTCTTGCCGACGCCGGTGGGGCCGAGGAACAGGAAGGAGCCGATTGGCCGGTTGGGGTCCTGGATGCCGGCGCGGGAGCGCAGGATGGCCTCGCTCACCTTTTTCACCGCTTCGTCCTGCCCGATCACACGGCGGTGCAGGATCTCCTCCAGGTGCAGCAGCTTTTCGCGTTCCCCCTCCATCAGGCGCGCCACCGGGATGCCGGTCCAGCGCTCAACGATGCGGGCAATCTCGCCCTCGGTCACCTTATCGCGCAGCAGGCTGTTTTCGCCGCGGCTGGATTCGGCCAGCTTCTCCTGCTCGGCCAGCTCCTTCTGCAGCTGCGGCAGGCGACCGTATTTCAGCTCGGCGGCCTTGTTCAGGTCGTAGCTTTCCTCGGCGCGTTCGATCTCGCCGTTCAGCTTTTCCAGCTGTTCCTTCAGGCTTTGCACCTTTTCTATGGAGGCTTTTTCGTTATCCCACTGCGCCTTTTTGCTGTTGAATTCCTCCCGCATGTCCGCCAGTTCCTTTTGGATGGCGGCCAGGCGCTCGGCACTCAGCTTGTCTGTTTCCTTTTTCAGCGCAGCTTCTTCAATCTCATGCTGGATAATGCGGCGGCGGATCACATCCAGCTCGGTCGGCATACTGTCGATCTCGGTGCGGATCATGGCGCAGGCCTCATCCACCAGGTCGATGGCCTTATCCGGCAGGAAACGGCCGGTGATATAGCGGCTGGAGAGGGTGGCGGCGGCGATGATTGCCGGGTCGGTGATCTTTACGCCGTAGTACACCTCATAGCGCTCTTTCAGGCCACGCAGGATGGCCACGGTGTCCTCCACCGACGGCTCCCCTACCGTGACCGGCTGGAAGCGGCGTTCCAGTGCCGGGTCCTTTTCGATGTACTGGCGGTATTCATCCAGCGTGGTGGCGCCGATGCAGTGCAGTTCTCCGCGCGCCAGCATGGGCTTGAGCAGGTTGCCGGCGTCCATGGCGCCCTCCGTTTTGCCCGCGCCCACAATGGTGTGCAGCTCATCAATGAACAGGATGATGCGCCCTTCGCTCTTTTTCACCTCGGCCAGCACGGCTTTCAGACGCTCCTCGAATTCGCCGCGGTATTTGGCGCCCGCGATCAGCGAGCCCATATCCAGCGAGAAGATGGTTTTGTTTTTCAGGCTGGTCGGCACATCGCCCTTAACGATGCGCTGTGCCAGACCCTCGGCGATGGCTGTTTTGCCGACGCCGGGCTCACCGATCAGCACGGGGTTGTTCTTATTTTTGCGGGACAAAATCCGGATCACATTGCGGATCTCCTCGTCCCGCCCGATGATGGGGTCCTGCTTTTTGGAGCGGGCCCGCTCCACCAGGTCGTCGCCGTACTTTTTCAGGGCATCGTAGGTGTCCTCCGGCGTGTCGTCGGTCACGCGGGTGTTGCCGCGCACCGTGGCCAGTACCTGCAAAAAGGCGTTCTTCTGCACGCCGGCGTCCCACAGCAGCTCCTGCACGGTCTTGTCTCCGTGTTCCAGCAGCGCCAGGAACAGATGCTCGACCGAAACATATTCATCTTTCATGTTGGCAGCGGTTTCTTCGGCGGCGGCCAGGGTGCGGTCGGTTGCCCCGGAAACATAGATCTTATCCGGTTCGCGGCCGGGGCCGGAAACCTGCGGCAGTGCCTCCACTGCCCGGCGGGTGGCCTCGGTCAGCCCGTCAACAGATACCCCCAGCTTGCCGAGAAGCTGCGGGATCAGCCCCTGCTGCTGTTGCAGCAGAGCCAGCAGCAGATGTGCCGGTTCGATCTGCATCTGTTGTCCGCGGATGGCCAGACTCTGCGCCTCTTGGATCGCCTCCAGTGAGCGTTGTGTAAATTTTTGTGCATTCATGGCGGATGCCTCCCTTCGACGGTACGCATTCCTTACCGTCCGCTACACAGTATACCCCCTTTTGCGGGAAAAGTTGTTACAAAATTATGAAAAATTAGCACTCTCAGCGATAGAGTGCTAATTCGGCTTCTGCAGGAGATTGCGGAGGGGGTGCGGCACGGTATTTATACTATTTATACTATTATTGGTATATATACTTTGCGTTATCCGGGCGGTGCTGCGTGGGAGGGGAAGGGGGCGCCGCGCGATGCGGGCCGGCCGCCGCCGGATTTTTTTGCGAGGTTTTTCCAAAAAACACTTGACGGACATTCACAACTGTGGTATATTTAGTTTTACCTCGTAGGGGGTTTATTTTTTGTGCCCGTTTTTTGGGGCGTTGGGCACATCCCCCGGTCAGCCGTTCCGGCTTGAGGGAGGTTCACAAATTTCCGGCTTTTTAAGCTATCGGGAGGTACCGTTATGAAAAATGGCAAGCGAGTCAAGATCACGCTGGCGTGCACCGAGTGCAAGCAGCGCAACTACAACACGACAAAGAACAAGCAGAATGACCCCGACAGACTGGAAATGAGCAAATATTGCCGGTTCTGCCGCAAGCATACCGCTCATCGGGAAACCAAGTGATCCGGGGCTGAAAGGGAGGAAAACGATATGCTACTTTGGGGATTTATACTCCTGATCGCCGGCGCGGTGGTCAGCCTCGGCCTTTTCCTCAGCAACCTGACGCAGATCATTTCCGGTATTTCCGCCAACGGCTTTGGCGGGTATGTTGGTATCTTCTTTGATCAGCAGTACCTGAGCACCGGCAAGGTGGTTTTCCTGATTGCCGTTGTAGCGGCCATCCTGGGCCTTGTGCTGTATCTGGTTGGCCGTGCCAAGAATACGGAGGAGAAAAACCCCGTTATTCCGGAGCGGATCAAGAAGTATTTCCGCGATACCAAGAGTGAGTGCAAGAAGATCGTATGGCCTTCTTTCGGCTCTGTGGTGCGCAATACCGGCGTGGTGCTGGTGATGTGCGCTGTCACCGCCGTGCTCATCCTGGTGGTGGATCTGGGGCTCAGCGCCCTGATCAAGCTGCTGCTGAGCCTTTGATCTGAGGAGGCTGAGCAATGGACGAGCAGGCAAAATGGTATGTGGTGCACACCTTTTCCGGCTATGAGAACAAGGTAGCCACAAACCTGGAAAAGATCGTGGAAAACCGGCATCTGCAGGATTGGATCCGCGAGGTGCGCGTCCCCACCGAGACGGTGGTGGAGGTTAAGGGTACGCAAAGCCGCGAGGTGGAGCGCAAGATCTTCCCCGGCTATGTGCTGGTCAAGATGGTCATGTCGGACGACAGCTGGTTTGTGGTGCGCAATGTGCGTGGCTGCACCGGCTTCGTTGGTCCCAACGGCAAGCCCGTCCCCCTCACCGAGGAGGAGATCGCCGCCCTTGGCGTAGAGAAGAAACAAATCGAGATCAACTACCGCGTGGGGGATACCGTCAAGATCATTGACGGCCCGCTGGAGAATTTCTCCGGTGTGGTGGACGAGATCGACCGCGAGAAAAACATGGTGCGCGTCACGATCTCCATGTTCGGCCGCGAGACAACGGCGGAGCTGGAGCTGGCGCAGGCCGAGCTGATGGACTGATCCGTCTGCTGATTTCCCGCCGCGCGGTGCGGCAGAGTAAAAAAGTTCGGGATCCCCGGATCCCTTACCTGTGCGCCGGACACTTTTCCGGCTGTGGGAGGAGCGCAGACCGCTCCGACTGACCACAATTTTTGGAGGTGCGATAGAAAATGGCTCAAAAAATCACCGGTTACATCAAGCTGCAGATCCCGGCCGGCAAGGCAACTCCGGCTCCCCCGGTTGGCCCGGCACTGGGTCAGCACGGTGTCAACATTATGTCTTTCACCAAGGAATTCAACGAGCGTACCAAGAATGACGCCGGTCTTATCATCCCGGTCGTGATCACGGTGTATGCTGACCGTTCCTTTACCTTCGTGACCAAGACGCCGCCCGCCGCTGTTCTGCTGAAGAAGGCCTGCGGCATTGAGACGGCTTCCGGCACGCCGAACAAGACCAAGGTGGCTCAGGTCACCAAGGAGCAGATCCGTAAGATCGCCGAGACCAAGATGCCCGACCTGAACGCGGCCAGCATTGAGAGTGCCATGAGCATGATCGCCGGTACCGCCCGCAGCATGGGCATCACCGTGGTTGACTGATCAACGGAAGATAATCGTGGGAGGAACCCAAACATTCCGATTTTACCACAATGGAGGAAAGACCTATGAAACATGGTAAGAAATATGTAGAGAGCGCCAAGCTGATCGACCGCGGCGCTCAGTACGATGTGGCGGAGGCCATTGCCCTGACGGTGCAGACCGGCAAGGCCAAGTTTGACGAGACGGTGGAGGTGCATGTCCGCCTGGGCGTGGACAGCCGCCATGCAGATCAGCAGGTGCGCGGCGCTGTGGTGCTGCCCAATGGTACCGGCAAGAGCATCCGCGTGCTGGTGTTTGCCAAGGGCGATAAGGTGCAGGCGGCTCTGGACGCCGGTGCCGAGTATGCCGGCGCTGAGGAGCTGGTCGCCAAGATCCAGGGCGGCTGGACGGATTTCGATGTGGTGATTGCCAGCCCGGATATGATGGGCGTGGTCGGCCGTCTCGGTAAGGTGCTCGGTCCCCGCGGCCTGATGCCGAACCCGAAGGCCGGCACGGTGACCCCGGATGTTGCCAAGGCTGTGACCGAGGCGAAAGCCGGTAAGATCGAGTACCGTCTCGACAAGACCAACATCATCCACTGCCCCATTGGCAAGGTTTCCTTTGGCGCGGAGAAGCTGCAGGAGAACTTTGACACCCTGTTGGGCGCCATCGTCCGCGCAAAGCCCGCGGCGGCCAAGGGCCAGTATATCAAGTCCTGCACCGTGGCTTCCACCATGGGCCCCGGCGTGAAGATCAACCCCGCCAAGCTGGGCGGCTGATTACCCCATTTTCTGGCTGTTCCGGCCGGCTGTTCGCGGCCAGGCCGTTAAGCATTCGGTTGCTGTTCTTCCACAGACAGCAGGTGCGCTGCTCCGGCAGCGCCTAACGCACAAGCGCCTGCCGAGGAGAGCGAAGCGAGCGTGATCCTTTTGGATCCGGTTTGCGTACAATGCCTCTCCTGTGGAAACGCGGGAGAGGCTTTCTTTTTCAGGATGAATGGCAATCATCCTATATTCGGAGGTGAAATCATTATGGCAAGCGAAAAGGTATTGCAGGCCAAGCAGGCTGTTGTGGCAGAGCTGACCGCCAAGATCAACGGCGCTGTGGCCGGTGTGATCGTGGATTACAGCGGCATCACGGTGGCGGATGACACGGCTCTGCGCCGCGAGCTGCGCGAGGCCGGTGTCGATTACGCGGTCGTCAAGAACACCCTGCTCAAGCGCGCCGTGGATGCGGCGGAGATGAGCGGCCTGGACGATGTGCTCAACGGCACCACTGCTCTGGCTGTCAGCGACGATTATGTGGCGGCGGCCAAGATCCTCTGCAAGTACGCCGAGGGCAAGGACCACTTCAAGGTCAAGGCCGGTTTCATGGACGGGCAGGTCATCGACGCCGACAAGGTGGTTGAGCTGTCCAAGCTGCCCTCCAAGGAGGGGCTGCTGTCCATGCTGCTCAGCGTGCTGAATGGGCCGATCCGTGGCCTGGCTGTGGCGCTCAACGCCGTGGCCGAAAAGGAGCCGGCAGCCGAGGAGGCTGCTGCCCCCGCCGAGGCACCTGCTGCTGAAGAGGCAGCTCCTGCTGAGGCTCCCGCTGCTGAATAAGCAGCCCGCTTATCCCGAAAAAACATCATATTTATTGTATAGGAGGAACAAATCATGTCTGAGAAAATCACTGCTATGATCGACGAGATCAAGGCTCTGACCGTTCTGGAGCTGTCCGAGCTGGTCAAGGCTATCGAGGAGGAGTTCGGCGTTTCCGCTGCGGCTCCGGTGGCCGTTGTGGCCGGTGGCGCTGCTGCCCCCGCCGCTGAGGAGAAGACCGAGTTTGATGTTATGCTGCTGGAGGCCGGCGCTGCGAAGATCGGCGTTATCAAGGTTGTCCGTGAGCTGACCGGCCTGGGTCTGAAGGAAGCCAAGGAGCTGGTTGACGGCGCTCCCAAGGCTGTGAAGACCGGCGTGTCCAAGGACGATGCCGAGGCTGCCAAGGCGAAGCTGGAAGAGGCTGGCGCCAAGGTTGAGCTGAAGTAATTTCTGCTGACAAGCCCAAAAAGCGGCTGCGGAATTTCCGCAGCCGCTTTTTCTTTGTCTATTCTGCGCATTTTCCGCACAGCTGGCCCGCACAATTGGCGTATATGCCGAAAAGCGCCGATGATTTTACCAATCGAAAAATTTTATACAGAAATAGGCAATTTCCCCTTGCAAAATGCGGTTTTTCCTGTATAATGTAGATAACAAATTACCCGATAAAGGAGTAACTGTATTATGAGTGGCGTTTTTACACCCGATGTCAAGACCGACAAACCGGAGATCCTGATCCCGAATCTGCCGATCCGCGATTACGCGGCGTTCATCCGTCCCACGGATGACCAGGCGGCGGTTGCGCTGGGCGACAAAGTGGTGGAGGAGATCACCAAGAACCACATTGCCGATTTTGAGCGTGATGAGGAATATTGCAAGAAGCACGGCGAAAACAACCCGGACCTGATGGTGCATGTACCCACCTTCACCATCATCGACGGCATTGTGTACATGACCTACTACGCCAATGTGGCGGCGGGCGGCGAGACCCCCACCGAGCAGGAGGCGCGCCTGGCCTATTGCCCGGTGGATCACCCGGAGGATATGACGGTGGTGACGGTGCAGAAGGTCGGCGACATGGTGGATGGACACAAGATCACCATGGTGTATGATACCATCCTGATGCACAAGGACGATAAAGAGCTGTATCTGATGTGGACGGCCTGCACGGAGCAGTATTACCGTTTCTATTGCGTGTTCGATATCGCGACCAAGACCATGGGGCCGGTGCAGGTCAACCGCTTCAAGGTAGGCGATGTGGTCAACGATTTCTCGGTCAGCGGCATTGTCGGCGCCCTGTCGGCCAATAGCCTGGGACATGACCGGATGTTCTCGGACATCGGCATTATGCAGAAAATGTCCACCCGCGAGGAGAACGGCGAGACCTACTACTATACCGGCGCCTATTCCGGCCTGTTCACCTGCATTATCAAGAGCAAGGATTTCATCACCTGGGAGTATGTTGCGGAGCCGGACTTCGATAACTTCTCCAAGTGGGAAAACGCCACCTATGTGCTGGAGGATAAGGTTTATTACTTCGTGCGGCAGGAGGAGCAGGAGTGTTCCCATGGCTTCCTGACCTGCTACGATCTGAAGACCGGCAAGTGGGCAAAGCCGGTGATTGTGCACGATTGCCAGTCCCGTTCGGACTTCATTATGTACAATGGTGAGCTGTACCTGTTCCATGCGCCCCGCAACCGGGATGGCTTCGGCCTGCTGCGCATCAACCGTAAGGATCTGGCCAAGACAGAGGTCGTGTTTGTGGCGGATATGAAGAGCAGCCTGTTCTATGCCTTCTACAAGCCGTACGGCGAGGATGTCTACATGGCCTATACGGTGGATCGCAAGCACATCCGGTTTACCAAGTTCAATCTGAAGAATTTCCTGCAGAAATAAAGCCGAAGGGCTTTGCCCGACCGGTCTGCGGCAGCCGCCGCAGACCGGTCGCTTTTTTGCGCCAGCAAAAGGGCTTGCTTTTCCCGGCAGCTTGTAGTACCATAGGGGCAGTTTGCAATAGGCTTTGCCGGCGCCCTACGGCGGAGGCAATGGAACGGAGGAAAATGCAGATGGAGACGAGCGAGCTTTGGCAGAAGGAGCTTTTTGAAGATCACAAAACGGGGAAATATCTGCGCTATCTGTCGCATGTGGCTGCGGGCGAGGAGCGGCAGCCGCTGATTTTGTACATCCACGGGGCGGGCAGCCGCGGGGATTCGCTGGATGGATTGGGGCATGTCGGGCCGATCGGTGAGCTGGACCGCGGCCGGCCGATCGCCGCGCATATCGTTGCGCCGCAGTGCCATGCCAATACCTGGTTCGAGCTGTTTGAGACGCTGATTGATTTTGTCCGGCAGCAGGCGGCGCGGCCGGATGTGGATCCCGATCGGGTGTACCTGTGCGGCTCCAGCATGGGCGGCTACACCTCCTGGCAGCTGGCGATGACCTGCCCGGAGCTGTTTGCGGCACTGGTGCCGGTGTGCGGCGGCGGCATGTACTGGAACGCCGGCCGCCTGAAGGAGATGCCGATATGGGCATTCCACGGCGCGCGCGACCGCGTGGTGCTGCCGGAGGAAAGCCTGCACATGGTGCGGGCTGTCAACGATTGCGGCGGCCATGCGCGGCTGACGATCCTGCCCTGTGCGGAGCATAATGCCTGGGACGCGGCGTTTTCTTCGGAGGAGCTGTGGGATTGGCTGTTCCAGCAGGGGAAGACGCGGTAAGCGGATGGCAGATCGGCGTTGACTTTTGCGGCCATGCACGGTATAATAAACGCATACCCCTTATCCTTGATTTGTATGGAGGATGCGCTTATGAGACAATGCATGGATGCCGAAAATCTGCACCGCCGCTTAAAAAAGATCATCGGGCAGGTGCAGGCCATCGACCGCATGATCGACGAGGATGTGCCGTGTGAGGATATTCTGACACAGATCAATGCAGCCAAATCAGCGCTGAATGGCTGCGGCAAGGTCGTACTGGAGGGCCATATCCGGCATTGTGTCCGGGACGGCATCCAGCACGGCGATGCGGACAAGACCATCGAAAGCTTTACCAAAGCGGTGGAGCGATTTGCCAATATGCAATAAAAAGCTTGGAAAAGCCGGCTCTGTGAGCCGGCTTTTTTCTTTTTGCCTCTTGACAATGTATACCCCCATGGGTATAATAAAGATATACCCCATGGGGTATAGAAAGGAGCCTTATCTATGCGAAGCATCATGGAAAAGCTGGAGCATTTGCTGGAGCTTGGCGGAACGAAAAAAGATGGCGTGTTGCTGAGTGTTTCCGGGGTGGCTGTTGTTTGCAGCCTTTTGAAACGGCAGCCGTTCCCCTTTGATATGGCGTGGATCGCCATCGCGCTGTGCGGCCTGCCGATTGTCCTGGAGGCAGTGATCGGGCTGGTCACGGCGTTCGATATCAAGGCGGATGTGTTGGTTTCCTTGGCGCTGATCGCCTCTGTCTGTATCGGCGAGACCTTTGCTGCCGGGGAAGTGGCGTTCATTATGCAGCTCGGCGCACTGCTTGAGGAGCTGACGGTGGCCAGAGCCAGAGCCGGAATTGAGAAGCTGGTGCATCTGACGCCGCAGACGGCGCGGGTGCTGCGAAACGGCAAGGAGGAGATCGTCCCTGCTGAGCAGGTTCAGGTCGGTGACCGCGTCCGCGTTCTTCCAGGCGAAAGCGTACCTGTGGATGGCGTCATTCTTTCCGGTCAGACCTCCATCAATCAGGCGGTGATGACCGGCGAATCCCTCCCGGTGGACAAGACCGTGGGCGATACGGTATCCAGCGGTACGGTTAACCAATTTGGCGCGTTTGAGATGGAGGCGGCAAAGGTCGGCGAGGACAACTCTATTCAGCGGATGATCCGGCTGGTGCAGTCGGCGGATGCGGGCAAGGCAAAAATCGTTGGGCTGGCCGACCGCTGGGCGACCTGGATCGTCGTCATTGCACTTTCCGCTGCCGCTCTGACCTGGCTGATCACCGGGCAGATCATCCGTGCGGTCACGATCCTCGTTGTGTTCTGCCCCTGCGCCCTGGTGCTGGCGACGCCTACGGCGATCATGGCGGCCATCGGCAATGCCACAAAGCATGGCTTTCTCGTCCGCGAAGGCGACGCGCTGGAACGGCTGGCCAGGTCCAGGATTATCGCCTTTGACAAGACCGGCACCCTGACCTACGGCGCGCCACAGGTTGTTGCCGTCAGCAATGTTTCGGGGGATTTCAGCGAAGCGGCCCTCTACCGGACGGCGGCCGCGGCGGAACAGTTCTCCGAGCATCCGCTGGGCAAAGCCATCGTAAGCTGCTATAAGAAAACCGGAGAAGCATTGCCTGAAGCCAAGAATTTTCAGATGATACCCGGCCGCGGCGTGTGTGCTGTGGTGGAGGGCAAGCCCGTCCTTGCGGGCAACCCCGCACTGCTGCAGGAGCAGGCGGTCGAAATTCCTTCCCTGCCGTCTGCCGAGGCATACATTCAGCAGGGCTGCACCATAACCTATGTGGCGGCGGATGGCGTGTTTGTCGGGTTTCTTGCTCTTTCCGATACGCTGCGGAAAGAAAGCACGGCCACGATCGCCGCTCTGTCCGCTCTGGGTGTGCAGCCCGTTTTGCTCACCGGCGATCACGAAAGCGCCGCCAGAACTATTGCAGACAAGCTGCACATTGGCGAGATTCGGGCAAACTGTCTGCCGGAGGATAAGCTGCACGCTATTGATGAATATCAGAGCCAGAATATGCCTGTGTGTATGATCGGCGACGGTGTCAATGATGCCCCGGCGCTCAAAAAAGCGGATGTGGGCATTGCCATTGGCGGCGTGGGTAGCGACATTGCCGTGGATGCGGCCGATATCGCGCTGGTGGACGACGAGGTGAAGGAACTGCCCCATCTGGTGGCGCTGTCCAAGCGGATGATGACCACCATCAAGCTGAACATGACCTTCTCGATGACCTTGAATTTCATTGCCATTGTGTTGGCCATTATCGGCACATTGAACCCCGTGGTCGGCGCTCTGGTCCATAATGCAGGCTCTGTGCTTGTGATCACCAATTCGGCATTTTTATTGAAGTGGAGGAAAAAATAGTGGCTATCAAAATTATTGGTCTCATTATCGGCATCCTTGTGCTTGCGGCGGGTCTTTATTACCTTATAAAGGAGAAAGAGGATCGGGAGTCCAAGCGGATTTACACGGTTGTCAGCATAATCGGCGGCGGCCTGGCTGCCGCGTGCGCACTGCTGCTCTTTCTGTAAGCTTTAAGGCCTGCTATTGCTGGTGTTTCGGGGCTTTCCGGCGGTGGCCGGGGAGCCCCGAAAATTTTTTTGAAAAAATGCAAAAAAAGCTTGCATTTCTTTGTCATTTGTAGTATCATAGACAAGCGCGATTGCGAACGGCAGGGAAATTCTGCCCGTTTTCAGGCGCGCAAAGACTGCACGATATGCGATGACGCGGGAGGTTGCGGCTCACAGAAGCCGGTTTTTCCGCTGAGTATGTCCGATTTCAAACCGGGCGAAAGAATACTGTGTGCAGAGCCGGCAAAACGGCTGCTTCGTCTGCCCAACGGACGCGGCTGCCGCCTTGCGTAACTGCCGGCCATGCTGTGCGCAGGACGCTGTGCCGACCCGGAGCCCGTCAGGCGGGCTGCCGGTTTTTTCATTGGCCGGGTGGAAACACCCGGCGGTGTGTCAGGTTTTCAGCGTCGCCCGCCAACTCAAATTTTTAAGGAGGCGTTTTACAGTGGCAGTCAAAGAAAAAATCCGTATTCGTATCAAAGGGTACGATCATCAGCTTGTGGATCAGGCCGCGGCGAAGATCGTGGAGACCGCACACCGCACCGGTGCCCGCGTTTCCGGCCCCGTCCCGCTCCCCACGGAGAAAGAGGTCGTGACCATCCTGCGTGCTGTTCACAAGTACAAGGATGCCCGTGAGCAGTTCGAGACCCGCACCCACAAGCGTCTGATTGATATTCTCAGACCGTCGAACAAGACCGTTGAGGCCCTCCAGGGCCTTGAGCTCCCCGCCGGTGTGGACATCGAGATCAAGCTGTAAACCCACGGCTTGCCAGAGGTCCATTTACGCGAGGTCATGTTGGTCAATGTACATCCGGCACCGCGCCGGGAACTCCGGAAGACTCCGGAAAGCCGCGGCCGGCCGCAAACGATGCGCTGTGATCAACCAATAACCAAGGAGGTATAGACAATGCAAAAAGGTATCATCGGCAAGAAGATCGGCATGACGCAGATCTTCGACGAAAAGGGCAATGTCGTTCCGGTGACCGTCGTTGAGGCCGGTCCCTGCGTCGTTGTTCAGAAGAAGACCGTCGAAAACGACGGCTACACCGCCGTGCAGCTTGGCTTCGGCGATGTGAAGGCGGAGAAAGTCAATAAGCCCATGAAGGGCCACTTTGACAAATCCGATGTGGCGCCCAAGCGCACCCTGCGCGAGTTCCGTCTGGCGGACTGCGATGTGCTGAGCGTCGGCGATGTGGTCAAGGCTGACACTTTCGCCGTCGGCGAGCATGTGGATGTGGTTGGCACCAGCAAGGGTAAAGGCTATGCCGGCGCCATCAAGCGCTGGAACCACGCCCGCCTGAAAGAGACCCACGGCACCGGCCCTGTGGCCCGCCACGCCGGCTCTTTGGGCGCCTGCTCCTCTCCCTCCCGTGTCTATAAGGGCATGAAGGGTGCCGGCCATCTGGGTGCCGAGCGCGTAACCGTGCAGAACCTGGAGATCGTGAAAATCGACGCGGAGAACAACCTGATCGCCATCAAGGGCGCCATTCCCGGCGCACGCAAGGGCATCGTGATGATCTCCGACACCGTCAAGAAAGCCTAAGGAAGGAGGAGCTATAGATGCCTACAGTATCTGTTTACAGCATGTCCGGAAGAAAGACCGGCTCCATGGAGCTGAGCGAGGCCGTCTTCGGCATTGAGCCGAACCAGACGGTGATGCACAGCGCCGTGATCAACTACCTGGCCAACCAGCGCCAGGGCACGCAGTCGACCAAGACCCGCACGGAAGTCAGCGGCGGCGGCAAGAAGCCGTGGCGCCAGAAGGGTACGGGTCACGCCCGTCAGGGCTCTACCCGCGCTCCCCAGTGGACGCATGGCGGCATTGCGCTGGGCCCCAAGCCCCGCAGCTACCGCTTCGCTTTGCCCAAGAAGGTGCGCCGTCTGGCTCTGCAGTCCGCTTTCTCCTCCAAGGTGGCCGCCGGCGAGATGCTGGTGCTCAGCAAGCTGACCCTGGATGAGATCAAGACCAAGACCGTGGCCACGATGCTCAAGGCGCTGGGCGCCGACAAGAAGGTGCTGCTGGTGCTGCCCCAGAAGGATGAGAAGGTTATTCTGGCGGCCCGCAACATCCCTGGTGTCAAGACCGCGCTGGTCAACACGCTGAATGTGTACGATGTCCTCAACTGCGATAAATTCATCGTGGTGAAGGACGCGGTGGCTCAGCTCGAGGAGGTATATAACTGATGAATGCGCGTGATATTATCCTCGCCCCGGTCATCACGGAAAAGTCCGTGGAGGCCATGAGCGGGAAGAAGTACACCTTCCGCGTAGCCGACGGCGCCAACAAGATCGAGATTGCCAAAGCGGTGGAGGAGATCTTCGGCGTTAAGGTCGCCAAGGTGAACACCGTCAGCATGAAGGGCACGAAGCGCCGCATGGGTCGCTATGAGGGTTACACTTCCGATTGGAAGAAAGCAATCGTCACCCTCACGGCCGATTCCAAGACCATCGAGTTCTTCGACGGCCTGTTCTGATCGGATAAGACGCCGATCGGGCAATGTATGGAAGCTGTTCGCCGGCTGCGGCCGGCAGCACCGGCTTCCGCTAAGCCCGGCAGCATCCCGTATGCAGCGGATGCAGCCTGAAAATTAGGAGAGTGAATAGAATGGCTACAAAGACCTATAAGCCGACTACTCCGGGCCGCCGCGGTATGTCCGTGATCGACTACACCGCGCTGTCCAAGGTAGCTCCGGAAAAGAGCCTGCTGGCTCCCAAGAAAAAGAATGCCGGCCGCAATAGCTACGGCCGCATCACCATCCGCCATCGCGGCGGCGGCAACCGCCAGAAGTACCGCATCATCGACTTCAAGCGCAACAAGCTGGATGTCGCCGGTACGGTTACCACCCTGGAATATGATCCCAACCGCAGCGCGCATATCGCGCTGGTCACCTATGAGGATGGCGAGAAGCGGTACATTATCGCTCCCGTCGGCCTGAAGGTCGGTGACACCGTCACCGCCGGTGCCTCTGCGGACATCAAGCCGGGCAACGCCCTGCCGCTGTCCAGCATTCCCACCGGTACTTTCATCCACAATGTGGAGCTGTACCCCGGCAAGGGTGCACAGCTTGCCCGCTCCGCCGGTGTGATGGCGCAGCTGATGGGCAAGGAGAACAACCTGGCTATGGTGCGTCTGCCCTCCGGCGAGATGCGCTATGTGCCGCTGAACTGCATGGCCACCATCGGCCAGGTCGGCAATGTCGATCACAGCAATGTGCAGCTCGGTAAGGCCGGCCGCAAGCGCCACATGGGCTGGCGCCCGACCGTGCGCGGTTCTGTTATGAACCCGAACGACCACCCCCACGGCGGTGGTGAAGGTAAGTCCCCCGTCGGCCGTCCCGGCCCTGTGACCCCCTGGGGTAAGCCCGCGCTGGGTTATAAGACCCGCAAGACTCATAACCGCTCCGATAAGTTCATCGTGAAGCGTCGTAACAGCAAGTAATGCGAAAGGAGATCAAGATTTATGGGTAGAAGCGTAAAGAAGGGTCCTTTCGTACAGCCTGTGCTGCTGAAGCGGATCCAAGAGATGAACAAGGCCGGTGAGAAGCGCATCCTGAAAACCTGGAGCCGCTCCTCCACCATCTTCCCGGATTTCGTCGGTCACACGATCGCCGTCCACGACGGCCGCAAGCATGTGCCGGTGTACATCACGGAGGACATGGTCGGCCACAAGCTGGGCGAGTTCGCCCCCACCCGTACCTTCAAGGGCCACGCCGGCTCCAAGAGTACGAAATAAGCGGTTGAAAGGAGAGTAACATCATGGAAGCCAAGGCGCAAGCAACCTATATCCGCATTTCGCCTCGCAAAGTTAAGATCGTTCTCGACCTCATCCGCAACAAGCCGGTGGAGGAAGCAGAAGCGATCGTCAAATTTACCCCCAAGTCGGCCTGCGAGCCGGTGGGCAAGCTGCTGAAGTCCGCAATTGCCAATGCAGAGACGAACTACAACATGGATCGGAACAATCTGTATGTGGCGCAGGCGATGGTTTGCCCCGGCCCGATCATGAAGCGTATCCGTCCCCGTGCCCAGGGTCGTGCCTACCGCATTGAAAAGCGGTCATCCCACATCACCCTGGTGCTCAAAGAGATGGAATAAGCGAGGAGGAGGTATATTATGGGACAGAAAGTTAATCCCCACGGCCTTCGGGTCGGTGTGATCAAAAACTGGGATTCCCGCTGGTTTGTCAATGACAGCAAGTTCGGCGACACCCTCGTCTCCGACTACAACCTGCGGAAGTTTCTGAAGAAGACCCTGTATGACGCCGGCATTGCGCAGATCGAGATTGAGCGTGACGCTTCCCGCGTGCGCATCAATATCCATTGTGCCAAGCCCGGCCTGGTCATCGGCAAGGGCGGCAGCGAGATCGACAAGCTGAAGGTCACCTGCCAGAAGATGCTCGGCGGGCAGGATGTCAGCCTGAACATCGTTGAGATCAAGAACCCCGATGTAAACGCACAGCTGGTGGCAGAGAACATCGCCCAGCAGCTGGAGAAGCGTATCTCTTACCGCCGCGCCATGAAGCAGGCCATCGGCCGTGCCATGAAGCTGGGCGCTAAGGGTATCAAGACCAAGTGCTCCGGCCGTCTCGGCGGCGCGGAGATCGCCCGTGTGGAGCAGTACCATGAGGGCACCATTCCGCTGCAGACCCTGCGTGCGGATATTGACTATGGCTTCGCTGAGGCCAACACCACCTACGGCAAGATCGGCATCAAGGTGTGGATCTACCGCGGTGAGGTGCTGGTTGGCGCTGCCAAACCCCGTCGGGAAGGAGGCCGCAAGTAATGCTGTTACCCAAGAGAGTGAAATATCGCCGCGTACACAGAGGCCGCCTGACCGGCGCTGCCCACAGCGGCAATACCGTGACCTACGGTGAGTTCGGCCTGCAGGCCCTGGAACCCGCCTGGATCACCTCCCGGCAGATCGAGGCCGCCCGTATCGCCATGACCCGTTACACCAAGCGTGGCGGTAAGGTGTGGATCAAGATCTTCCCGGATAAGCCCATCACCGAAAAGCCGGCCGAGACCCGCATGGGCTCCGGTAAAGGCTCGCCGGAATACTGGGTGGCCGTGGTTAAGCCCGGCCGTGTGATGTTCGAGATGGCCGGCGTGTCCGAGGAGGACGCCCGCGAGGCTCTGCGTCTCGCTGCCAACAAGCTGCCCATCAAATGCAAATTTGTTCGCAAGGAAGAAACGGACGGTGAGCAGGCATGAAGAAAAACGATTTAGATAAGATCCGGGAGCTCAACGACGTGGAGCTGGCCAAGAAGCTGGAGGATCTCAAGGAGGAGCTTTTCCACCTGCGGTTCCAGCATGCTATCAACCAGCTCGAAAATCCGATGCGTCTGAAAGCCATTCGTAAAGAGATCGCTATCGTCAAGACCATCATTCGCGAGCGCGAGATCAAGGCGCAGGCGTAACGGAAGGAGGAGTTTAGTGTGAGTGAACGGAATTTGAGAAAAACTCGTACCGGCATCGTCGTCAGCGACAAGATGGATAAGACCGTTGTGGTTGCCATCGCCGACAATGTCCGTCATCCCCTGTATAAGAAGATCGTTAAGCGCACCGTCCGCCTGAAGGCGCATGATGAGAACAACGAGTGCCGCGTAGGCGACCGCGTGTCCATCATGGAGACCCGCCACCTGTCCAAGGACAAGTGCTGGCGTGTGACCGGGATCATCGAAAAGGCGAAATAATGTGTCAGTTGCACCGCATACCGTTCTGTGGCCGCCAGTGGTCAGCAGGGTTGGTGTGATAAAAATGGTGCTTCCTTGAAAGGAGGAAAAACTGTGGTACAACAGCAAACCTACCTCAAAGTGGCCGATAATACCGGCGCGAAAGAGCTGATGTGTATTCGCGTTCTGGGTGGTTCCGGCCGGAGGTATGCCAATATCGGCGACGTGGTGGTCGCTTCTGTGAAGAAGGCGGCTCCCGGCGGCGTGGTCAAGAAGGGCGAGGTCGTGAAGGCCGTTATCGTCCGTTCCGTGAAGGGCGTCCGTCGTGCCGACGGTACTTACATCCGCTTCGATGAGAATGCGGCTGTCATTATCCGTGACGACAAGACCCCCCGCGGTACCCGTATCTTTGGGCCTGTGGCCCGTGAGCTGCGCGATAAGGATTATCTGAAGATCCTGTCCCTGGCTCCCGAAGTTCTGTAATGGAGGTGTCGAAATTGAGTAACAAACTGCATGTGAAAAAGGACGATACCGTCCTGATCCTCAGCGGCGATGACCGCGGCAAGACCGGTAAGGTTCTGGCCGTCAGCCCCAAGGAGGGCAAGGTCATCGTAGAGGGTCTCAACATGGTCAAAAAGCATGTAAAGCCCCGCAAGCCCGGCGACCCCAGCGGCATCATCGAGGCCGAAAGCGCGATGTATGCTTCCAAGGTGCAGGTTGTCTGCCCCGCTTGCAAAAAGCCCACCCGCGTCGGCCACAAGCTGGTCAAGGGTGACGATGGTAAGCTCCGCTCCGTCCGCGTTTGCAAAAACAAGGACTGCGGAGAGATCCTGTAAGGAGGTATGAGCGAATGGCTAGACTGAAAGAGCAATATGTAAGCGAGATCGCTCCTGCCCTGATGAAGAAGTTCGGCTATAAGAGCGTTATGCAGATCCCGAAGCTGGATAAGGTGGTCATCAATGTTGGCTGCGGCGAAGCCCGCGACAACGCGAAGATCATGGACGCGATCATCAACGATCTGTCCGCCATCACCGGCCAGCGCCCGGTCGTCTGCAAGGCCCGCAAGTCCGTGGCCAACTTTAAGCTGCGCGAGGGCATGAACATCGGCGCAAAGGTCACCCTGCGCGGCGATCGGATGTATGAGTTCGTTGATCGTCTGTTCAATGTGGCTCTGCCCCGCGTGCGTGACTTCCGCGGGATCAATGCCAACTCCTTTGACGGCCGCGGCAACTACAACATGGGCCTCAAGGAGCAGCTGATCTTCCCGGAGATCGATTACGATAAGATTGACAAGGTGCGCGGCATGGATCTGTGCTTCGTCACCACTGCCAAGACCGACGAAGAAGCGCGCGAGCTGCTCACGCTGATGGGCGCTCCGTTCGAGAAGTAAGGAGGAGAATACGATGGCAAAGACATCCATGAAGCTCAAGCAGCAGGCTGTGCCGAAGTACTCCACCCGGGCGTACAACCGCTGCAAGATCTGCGGCCGGCCGCACGCCTATCTGCGTCGGTACGGCATCTGCCGTATCTGCTTCCGTGAGCTGGCCTATAAGGGCCAGATCCCGGGTGTGAAGAAGGCAAGCTGGTAAGCAATAGCACAACTTATAAGGAGGTTGAGGTCATGCAAATTTCCGATACGATCGCCGATATGCTGACCCGGATCCGCAACGCGAATTCGGCCAAGCATGAGACGGTGGATATCCCCGCTTCCAACATGAAGAAGGCTATTGCCCAGATTCTTGTTGACGAGGGATATGTCAAAGAGTTCAAGGTCATTGAGGATGGCAAGCAGGGCATTATCCGCATTGCGCTGAAGTATCAGGGGCCGTCCCGTACGCCCGTTCTGATGGGTCTGCGCCGTGTTTCCAAGCCCGGCCTGCGCATCTATTCCAGCTGTGAGGACATGCCGAAGGTCATGAAGGGCATCGGCACCGCGATTGTTTCCACTTCCAAGGGCGTTATGACCGATAAGGCCGCGCGCAAGGAAAATGTGGGCGGCGAAGTCCTGGCATTTGTGTGGTAAGGGGGTAGAGGAAGATGTCGAGAATTGGTCGTAAGCCGATCGTACTCCCCGCCGGTGTGGATTTCAAGGTTGAGGGCAACACGGTTACCGTTAAGGGCCCCAAGGGCACTCTGACCCAGAAATTCAATCCGATCATCCATGTCGAGGTCAAGGATAACGAGGTGCTGGTCACCCGTCCCGATGACGAAAAAGAGAGCCGCTCTCTGCACGGCCTGACCCGTACCCTGCTCAACAATATGGTCATCGGTGTTACCGAGGGCTATAAGAAGGAGCTGGAGGTCAACGGTGTCGGCTACCGTGTGCAGAAGCAGGGCAAGACCCTGGTGATGAACCTGGGTTACAGCCATCAGGTGATGGTTGAGGAGATCCCCGGTATCACCATCGAGGCTCCCAGCCCGAACCAGATCATCATTTCCGGCGCGGATAAGCAGCTGGTTGGCCAGTTTGCTGCCGAGGTCCGGGAGAAGCGCCCGCCCGAGCCGTATAAGGGCAAGGGTATCAAGTATGCCGACGAGCACATCCGCCGTAAGGAAGGTAAGGCTGGCGGCAAGGGCAAGAAGTAAAGAAGGAGTGAAGCAATTATGGTGAGCAAGAAAGACAGCAACGCAGCTCGTCTGCATCGCCACGCCCGTGTGCGCGGTAAGATCAGCGGCACCGCTGAGTGCCCCCGCCTGGATGTGTATCGCTCCCTCAACCACATCTATGCCCAGATCATTGATGATGTCAAGGGAGTGACCCTCGTTTCCGCCTCCTCTGTCGAAAAGGATTTCGGCATGACCGGCGGCAACAAGGAAGCTGCTCGTAAGGTTGGCGAAAACATTGCCAAGCGCGCCGTCGAAAAGGGTATCACCGAGGTCGTGTTCGACCGCGGCGGCTATGTGTATCACGGCCGCGTGCAAGAGCTGGCCGAAGGCGCCCGTGAGGGCGGCCTCAAGTTCTAAGGAAAGGGAGGAATTAACTTTGGCCAGAAGAGATGAGATTGATAGCGAGTACAAAGAGACCCTGGTGGCGATCAACCGCGTCAGCAAGACCGTCAAGGGCGGCCGTGTGATGAAGTTCTCCGCGCTGATGGTTGTCGGCGACGGCAAGGGCACCGTGGGCTTCGGCACCGGTAAGGCGAACGAGGTTCCGGACGCTATCCGTAAAGCCAGCGAGGATGCGAAGAAGCACCTGGTGAAGATTTCCCTGAAGGGCACAACCATCCCCCATGAGGTGATCGGTAAGTTCGGCGCCGGCGAGGTGCTGATGAAGCCCGCCGCCCCCGGTACCGGCATTATCGCCGGCGGTGCGGTGCGTGCCGTGGCGGAAGCTGCCGGCATCAAGGATATCCGCGCCAAGGCTCTGCGCTCCAATAACCCCTGCAATGTGGTCAGTGCCACGATGGAAGGCCTCAAGCAGCTGCGCTGCGCTGAGGAGGCTGCCGCCACCCGCGGCAAGACCGCGCAGGAAATCTTAGGTTAAGGAGGACGACATTATGCCTAGAAAAGCAAAAGTGCAGACCGTCCAGGTCAAGCTGGTCAAGAGTCTGATCGGCTGCAAGAAAGATCAGATCGCGACTGCCGCGTCTTTGGGCCTCCGTAAGATCGGTGACAGCACTGTCCAGCCGGACAATGCCGCCACACAGGGCAAAATCACGAAGATCATCCACCTCGTCGAGGTAACCAACGCGTAATGCATATCGAGCAAGGAGGTGCAATATTATGAAACTTCACGAGCTTTCTCCGGCTCCCGGCTCCGTCCGGGATGTCAAGCGCATCGGCCGCGGCCACGGCTCCGGCAATGGCAAGACCGCCGGTAAAGGTCATAAGGGTCAGAAGGCCCGCGCCGGCCACGGCATGCGTCCGGGCTTTGAGGGCGGCCAGATGCCTCTGCAGAGACGGATCCCCAAGAGAGGCTTCAACAACATTTTCGCAACGCCCTACACCATCGTGAATCTTGCTGCCCTGAACAAGTTTGAGGATGGCGCCACGGTTACGGCCGAGACGCTGCAGGCAGCCGGTATTATCAAAAACGCCCCTAACGGCGTCAAGGTCCTGGGCAATGGTAAGATCGAGAAGAAGCTCACTGTGCAGGTGGCAGCCTTTTCCGAATCCGCCAAGTCCAAGATTGAGGCAGCGGGCGGGAAGGCCGAGGTGATCTGAGATGTTTCAGACCTTGCGTAATGCCTGGAAAATCGAAGATCTCCGCAGAAAAATCCTGTTTACAGCCTTCATCATTCTTATCTTCCGTATCGGCTCGGCCGTCACGGTGCCTTTCGTGGATGCAGAGCTGCTCCGCAACGCGGTAAACGGCACCGACAGCACGGTGATGAGCTACTTTACCATGATGTCCGGCGGCGGTTTTTCCAACGGGTCGATCTTCGCCCTGTCCATCACCCCGTACATCAATGCCAGCATTATCATCCAGCTGCTGACGGTGGCTATTCCCGCCCTTGAGCGTTTGTCCAAGGACGGCGAGGCTGGCCGCAAGAAGCTGGGGCAGATCACCCGCTATACCACGGTGGTCCTTGGCCTGATGCTGGGTGTTGCGTACTACTTCATGGTGCGTAACCGCTATTCTGCTCTGGTCAGCGAGGCCAAGACCGGCTTCAACGCCTGGTTCGCAGCGATCGTGATCATCTTGTGCTTCACCGCCGGTTCGGCGCTGATGATGTGGCTGGGTGAGCAGATCAACAACAAGGGTATCGGCAATGGTATTTCCATTTTGCTGTTCGCCGGTATCCTCTCCCGTGTTCCCTATGGCGCTACCTATCTGTGGCAGTTCTTCTACGAGATGGGCATTAAGCAGCTCAAGGAAGGCCAGACCGCCGGCATTAAGTATGTGCTGCTGGTGATCCTGGCGATGGCGCTGATGCTGGCGATGATCGGCTTTATCGTCTTCATGGGCGATGCCGAGCGCCGCATTCCCGTCCAGTATGCCAAGAAGGTGGTCGGACGCAAGATGTATGGCGGCCAGAACACCTATATTCCCATCAAGGTGAATATGTCCGGTGTTATGCCGATCATTCTGGCGGTGTCCATCCTTTCCCTGCCCTCGATCATTGCCACCTTCACCGGTGTGCCGACCAAGGGCTTCTGGAAGGTGATCTACGATATGTTCACGCAGGATAGCTGGGTGTACATCATCCTCTACTTCCTGATGATCATCGGCTTTGCGTTCTTCTATGTAACCATCCAGTACAATGTGACCGAGATGGCCAACGATCTGCGCAAGAACGGCGGCGCTATCCCCGGCCAGCGTCCGGGCAAGCCCACGGCCGATTTCATCAAGCGTGTACTCAATAAGGTCACCTTTATCGGCGCTCTGTTCCTGGGCGTGATCGCGCTGTTCCCCAGCCTGTTCAGTAAGTTTACGGCGCTGAAGGGTCTGTCCATCGGCGGTACTTCCATCATGATCGTGGTGGGCGTTGCGCTGGAGACGGTACAGCAGATCGAAAGCCAGATGATGATGCGCCACTACAAAGGTTTCTTAGATTAAACCGGACGTGACGGATGACCTGCCGCCGCGGCTCCGGCCGCTGAATGGGCCGGAGCCGACGGTGGCTCTGCCATGAGACATGAAAGGAGATTATTCTATGAACCTGATCCTCCTCGGCGCCCCGGGCGCCGGCAAAGGGACGCAGGCAGAGATCCTCTGCGAGCGTCTGGGCATTCCTACGATTTCCACGGGCAATATGATCCGTGAAGCGCTGAAAAGCGGCACGGAGATGGGCCTGAAGGCCAAAGCCTATATTGAGGCCGGGCAGCTTGTTCCCGATGAAGTGGTGATCGGCATTGTGCGCGATCGCCTGCAAAAGGACGACTGCAAGGACGGCTTCATTCTGGACGGCTTTCCGCGCACCATTCCCCAGGCCGAGGCACTTGACCGCATGGGCATCACCATTGATCATGTGGTGGACATCAATGTCCCCGACGAGGTGATCACCCGGCGTGTATCGGGTCGCCGTGTCTGCCCCGGCTGCGGCAACAGCTACCATGTTGAGACGAAAAAGCCTCAGCAGGAGGGCGTGTGTGACCGCTGCGGCAACACCCTTGTTCAGCGCAAGGATGACGAACCGAAGACCGTTGAAGAGCGCCTGCGCGTGTATCACGAGCAGACTGAGCCGCTGAGAGACTACTACGCCGCCGCCGGCAAGCTGCTGGTGATGGATGGCCAGCAGGGCATCCAGGAGATTGCGGAGCAGACTCTGGCGAAGCTGAAAGGCTGAACATGATCAGTATTAAAAGCAGCCGGGATCTGGCACTCATGCGTGAGGCCTGTGTGATCTCGGCCAGGGCGCTCAGGCTGGGCGGCGAGGCGGTACAGCCCGGTGTTACTACCGGGGAGATCGACCGCATTATCCGGCAGTATATCGAAAGTACGGGAGCCAAGCCCAACTTTCTGAACTACGGTGGTTTTCCCGCATCGGCCTGCATATCGGTCAATGAGACCGTCATTCATGGCATACCAGGCAAGCGTGTGATCAAAGAGGGCGACATCGTCAGCATTGATGTGGGCGCTGCTCTGCACGGCTTCAACGGAGACAACGCCGCCACCTTCGCGGCGGGCAAGGTCTCCGCGGAGGCACAGGCGCTGATGGACGCCACCCGCGAGAGCCTGTACGAGGGCATTAAAGCCGCCCGTGCCGGCAACCGCGTGGGGGATATCGGCGCGGCGGTGCAACGGTATGTCGAGATGCGTGGTTACTCGGTTGTACGGCAGTTTGTCGGCCACGGAGTAGGCACGGATCTGCACGAAGACCCCAGCGTACCCAATTTCGGTACTCCCGGCCGCGGTCCGAAGCTGCTGCCGGGCATGACCATCGCCATTGAGCCGATGGTCAATGCCGGCACCCATGAGGTGAAGATACTCGGGGACGGCTGGACAACGGTGACCAGGGATGGTCGCCTGTCCGCCCACTTCGAGCATACGATAGCGATCACGCCGGATGGCCCGGTCATCATGACCGATCCGGACGGCAAGCTGCGGTAACAACACGCGACCGTGGCTGCAGATGGCAGCCGCAAGGGAGGTTAAGCAATGTCGAAAGACGATGTGATCGAATTGGAAGGCGTCGTGGTGGAGGCTCTCCCCAATGCCACCTTCCAGGTAGAGCTGGCCAACGGCCATAAGATCCTGGCACACATCTCCGGCAAGCTGCGGATGAATTACATCCGCATTCTGCCCGGCGACAAGGTCACTGTGGAGATGTCCCCGTACGATCTGACAAAGGGCCGCATTACTTGGCGTACGAAATAAGCGCGGGCAGTCCTGTCCGCACCGCTCCGACCAAACGACCGTGCGTATACGCACGAAGGAGGGATTCTTTATGAAAGTCAGACCTTCTGTGAAGAAAATCTGCGAAAAATGCAAGATCATTAAGCGCAAAGGCCGCGTGATGGTCATTTGCGAGAACCCGAAGCATAAGCAGCGCCAGGGCTGAGCGCAGCTGGCACAAAATGCGGCGCCCGGCGCCGCAACTGAAAGGAAGGATTACTACTATGGCACGTATTGCTGGTGTCGATCTGCCCCGTGACAAGCGGGTAGAGATCGGCCTGACCTACATTTTCGGTATCGGCCGCAAGTCCGCCAACGATATTCTGGCTGCGACCGGCATCAATCCGGATACCCGCGTGCGGGATCTGACCGAGGACGAAGTGTCCAAGCTGCGTGAGCACATCGACCACCACTACACGGTGGAGGGCGACCTGCGCCGCAATGTGGCGTTTGACATCAAGCGTCTTATCGAGATCGGCAGCTACCGCGGCCTGCGCCATCGCAAGGGCTTGCCGGTGCGCGGCCAGCGTTCCAAGACCAACGCCCGTACCCGCAAGGGTCCGAAGAAGACCATCGCCAACAAGAAGAAGTAAGCAGGAGGGATATACAATGGCTGCTGCCAAAACGACTGCGCGCAAGGGTGCTGTTACCCGCCGCCGCAAAGAACGCAAGAACATTGAACGGGGCGCCGCACATATCCAGTCCACGTTCAACAATACCATCGTGACCATCACCGATCTGCAGGGCAATGCCCTGTCCTGGGCCAGCGCCGGTGAGCTGGGCTTCCGCGGTTCCCGCAAGTCCACCCCCTATGCCGCCCAGACCGCTGCCGAGACCGCTGCCAAGGCGGCCATGGAGCACGGCCTGAAGACCGTTGAGGTGTATGTGAAGGGCCCCGGCGCCGGCCGTGAAGCCGCGATCCGTGCCCTGCAGGCCGCCGGACTGGATGTCACCATGATCAAAGATGTGACCCCCGTCCCCCACAATGGATGCCGTCCTCCCAAGAGAAGACGCGTCTGAGTATCAGGAGGTGTAACGAGATGGCAAGATATACTGGTGCGGTGTGCAAGCTTTGCCGCCGTGAAGGTCAGAAACTGTTTTTGAAGGGTGACCGCTGCTATACCGGCAAGTGCGCCCTGGATCGCCGTGCGTATGCCCCCGGCCAGCATGGCCAGGCGCGCAACCGCAAGGTTTCCGAATATGGCCGTCAGCTGCGGACCAAGCAGTTCGCCAAGCGCTATTACGGCGTGCTGGAGGGCCAGTTCCGCCACTATTTCGAGATGGCCGAGAAAATGCCCGGCCAGGCTGGTGAAAACCTGCTGACCCTGCTGGAGTCCCGCCTGGACAATGTGGTTTACCGCATGGGTCTGGCCGGCTCTCGCGCAGAGGCCCGTCAGCTGGTCACCCACCGTCACTTCTCCGTGAATGGCCGTACCGTCAACATCCCCTCCTTCCTGGTCAAGCCGGGCATGGTGGTGGCTGTGCGCGAGGGTAGCCGTTCGCTGGATAAGATCAAGGCTCTGGCAGAGAACAATGCCTCCCGTCCGGTGCCGAAGTGGCTGGATATGGATCGCGAGAAGATGGAGGCCAAGGTACTGGCTCTGGCAACCCGCGAGGATATTGATCTGCCCATCGAGGAGACGCTGATCGTCGAGTTGTACTCCAAGTAAACCGACGCACGCTCTGAGACAAAACCGCAATAACCGGTGTGAACGCGCCGCCGCACGGCGGCCGTCCTGCACCTATCAAAAAGGAGGTTTTTTGCATGATCGAAATCGAAAAGCCCCGTATTGAGGCCCTGGATCTGGCGACGAACGGCACCTACGGCAAATTCGTCGTAGAGCCCCTGGAGCGCGGATACGGCACCACTATCGGTAACAGCCTGCGCCGGGTACTGCTTTCTTCGCTTCCCGGTGTGGCGGTAACCTCCATTAAGATCGACGGTATCCTTCACGAATTTTCCACGATTGAGGGCGTCAAGGAAGATGTTACCGAGATCGTCCTGAATATCAAAGGCCTGATTGCCAAGATCAATGGCGAGGGCCCCAAGGTGGTTTATATCGAGGCTGAGGGCCCCTGCGAGGTGACGGCCGGCTCCATCAAGTGCGACAGCGAGGTGGAGATCCTGGTGCCGGATATGCACATTGCAACACTGGGCGAGGGCGCACGGCTGTTCATGGAGCTGACGCTGGATAAGGGCCGTGGCTATGTGCCCGCCGACCGCAACAAGCAGCTCATGAATCCGGCCATCGGCGTAATCCCGGTGGACTCCATCTATACCCCGGTGATGAAGGTCAACTACACGGTGGAAAACACCCGTGTAGGACAGATCACGGACTATGACAAGCTGACGCTGGAGGTTTGGACCAACGGCGTGATTTCGGCCAAAGAGGCAGTGGCTCTCGGCGCCAAGGTGCTGACCGAACACCTCAATCTGTTCGTGGATCTTTCCGGTGATGCATACGCCGGCGACTCCATCATGGTGGAAAAGGATGATAAGAAGCAGGCGTCTGTGCTGGGCATGACGATCGAGGAGTTGGACTTCTCCGTGCGCTCGTTCAACTGCCTCAAGCGCGCCGGCATCAATACCGTGGAGGACCTCATCAATAAGTCGGAAGACGATATGATGAAGGTACGCAATCTGGGGCGCAAATCCCTGGAGGAAGTTATCAACAAGCTGGAGTCCCTGGGGCTTTCCCTGCGGGACGAAGAAGAATAATGCCAGATCACATCCTGTGATCGAGAGAAAAAGGAGTGAATTCCCATGCCCGGTACCAGAAAGTTAGGCAGACCCACTGCCTCCCGTATGGCAATGCTGCGTGCTATGGTGACCTTCCTGCTGGAGAACGGCCGGATCGAAACCACGGTTACCCGCGCAAAGGATGTGCGTTCTCTGACAGAGAAGATGATCACCATTGCGAAGGAGCCGACGCTGGCCAACAAGCGTCAGGTGTATGCCTTTGTGACCAAGGAGGCTGTCTCCAAGAAGCTGTTTGATGAGATCGCCCCTAAGTATGCGGACCGCAATGGCGGCTATACCCGCATCATCAAGACCGGCGCCCGCCGCGGCGATGCTGCCGAGATGGCCATCATCGAGCTGGTCTGATCTGCTCGCCGCCGCGGATCGCATGAGCGATATCCGGCAGGCTGCGTGTTCTGTGAAAAGGAAACCCGTCGACACCCAAAGGTGTCGACGGGCTTTTCTGTTTTTCAAGAGGTGACGGGCATTGCCGGTCACCTCTTGAAAAGGTTTTATCCGGATTTGTAAGAGCGGATCAGCGCGGCTTTTGGCTGGCAGCGCACGGAGTCACTGCGGGCTTTGCGGCAAACGGCTGGACAAGGACAAAACTGAGGACGATCAGCAGGATCGTGGTGATCCAGGAAAGTGGAAATGCACGGTACAGCCACGGAAGGGAAGGGTGCGTCCGGAACGCCGTGCAGATCCACAGTATACGAAAGGCGCAGGTGCCAAGCATGGTGCCGGCGGCCGGCAGCGTGGCGTGTCCGGCACCGCGCAGGGCACCAGCCGGAATTTCATACAGATTGCAGAGCGGTTCAAAAAGCAGAATACCCAGTATGCGCACACAGGCTTCGCCGATCACGGCTTCTTCGCCGGAAAACAGGCCGGCAAAGAAGCTGCGGAATACCACAATGGGGACAATGAGCCCAAGGCTGCACAGGGTGGAAAGGAGCAGGCAAAGCCAAAAAATTTTTCGGCAGCGGTGCAGCTGGCCGGCGGCGTAGTTCTGGCTCTCAAATGTGGTGGCGGTCTGCCCAAAGGCCGTGATGGCGTAGTAGGTAAAATACTCGAAATTCATGGCAATGGTGCTGCCGGCAATGGCCACAGAGCCAAACCGATTGATGGATGCCTGCACGAAAATATTGGCGAAGCAGAAAACCGCCCCCTGCACCGCAGAGGGAATGCCGGTTTTCAGAATTGCGGCAATATAGCCCCATTGGGGGCGCGGATGACGCAGCGACAGACGAAAAAGCGCATCCTTTTGCAGCCGCCGCAGAACCAGCGCAGCCGAAAATAGGGTAGAAGCCGCTGTGGCAATGGCCACGCCGGCCACACCCAGGTGAAAAATCAGCACAAAAAGCAGATTTAAGACCACATTTGCCAGGCCGGAAAGCACCAGAGCCACAAAGGGGTAGCGGCTATCCCCCCGCGCCCGTAGAATAGCCGCGCCGAAATCGTACAGCAGCAAAAAGGGATACCCCAGCAGATAGATGCGCAGGTAGCTTTCCGCTGCCGGAAAGATGTCTGCCGGTGTCCGGATCAGCCGGAGCAGCGGCCGGGCAATCCCTTGCCCGATCATAAGTCCGCAGACCCCGGCAGCCGTTGCCAGGAGGATCGCGGTTTGGACAATAGCGGGGATGTGCCGGTGCTCTCCCCGGCCGATATGCTCTGCAAGCAGAATATTGGCGCCAAGGGAAAGCCCCGCCGACAGCGTGACGATCAGCGCCACGATCTCGGTGTTGGTGCCAACTGCGGCCAGCGCATCCGCGCTGTCAAAATAGCCCACAATCGAGGTGTCAGCGGCATTGAACAGCTGCTGGATCATACTGCTGAGCGCAATGGGCAGCGTAAACCGCAGCAGTTTTCCGGCCAGAGGGCCATGGAGCATGTCGATATTGTTGGATCGCATCGTATTCGCCTCGCAAAGAAATTCTTGCCCTATTATAGCGGAAATGGTACAATAAGAAAAGCGAATAGTTTAGATAAATCATATCGAAAAAAGGAATGTATCGGATGGAGAATATATTGACGAAGTGCCGGGCCTTTGTGTGTGCGGTAGAAACAGGCAGCTTTACGAAGGCGGCGGCCGAGCTGCACTATGCACAATCCTCCGTCAGCAAGATGATTGCGGATCTGGAGCAGGAATGGGGCGTTCCCCTGCTGGAGCGCGGCCGGCGGGGCGTTTGCCTGACGGCCTGCGGCCAGCAGCTTCTGCCCATGGCCAGACGGATGCTGCATGACCACCGGGAGCTTGAGGAATGTGTGCAGCGGATGCAGGGCGTGCAGACCGGGCAGGTGCGCATCGGCACCTTTGCCAGCGTGGCGATCCATTGGCTGCCCAATATTTTTGCACAGCTGCAGAAGGATTGTCCCGGCATTGAATATGAGATGCTGCTGGGGGATTATGACGAGGTGGAGCGGTGGATTGAGGAGGGGCGGGTGGACTGCGGCTTTTTGCGTCTGCCCACCACGCGCGGCTTTGATACCGTGCTGCTGAAACGGGATGAATACAAGGTGGTGCTGCCGGTGGGGCACCCCCTGGCCGTGCAGGAGACCGTGGACATTGCCGCACTCGATGGGCAGCCGTTTCTTTTGCTGGAGCATGGTGGTAAAACGGAGGTCTCGGCGCTGCTGGAGGGCAGCGGGGTGCGCCCGGATATCCGCTTCACCACCTGGGAGGATTTTGCCATCATGGCCATGGTGGAGCGGGGACTCGGTGTCAGTATCCTGCCCTCCATGATCCTGCAGCGCATCCCGTACCGGCTGGCAATACGCCCGTTGGAAAGGCCCTTTTTCCGCGAGATCGGGCTGGCGACCAAAAGCCGTGTACACCTGACCCCGGCAGCGCAAAGGTTTATGGAGTATCTGCCCTTCCGCGAGGACACCGGGCGGGAATAAAATACAGCGACAAAGCGGGCGCGCAAAGAAAACTTCTTTGCGCGCCCGCTTTTGCGGCTTTTGTGGAAAATTATTCCTGGCAAAGTCCGCGGCGATACAGCCCCAGGGTGCGGCCGGCAAGCGTGCCAATGACCCTTTGCCCAAAGCAATTGTAATGTCCCCGGGCAAACGGGTTCATATACCGCGGGTTCCGGATAAGCTGCTCGGTGACGGCCGTCAGGAGCATAAAATCCGGGTTTTCGGCGCAGATCGCCTTTTGTGCGGCGATAATGGCATCGTCGCGCGCGTCATTGGCGAAGCGCCCGACCTGGATCACACCGAATTTTTCAATGCCGAGATCCGTTTGCAGATCCTGCTGGAGGCACAGGAGCATCTGCTGATACGCCTCCTTCGACACCCCGGCAAGGGCGTCGCTTTCTCCCTGCAGCCAGATAAAGAAGATGTGCTCCGGCTGCACCTTCTGTATGGCGGCCAGCGATTTCCGGCAGAGGGCGGAATAGCCGCCGCGGCCCTTCAGCCAGTATTCGATCTGGGTGGAGCCCTTGGCGGCGTGGACGGCGGCTACCCGGTCTTTTGTGCCGGACGGGAAGGCCGCCGGCGTGGCGGCCCGGATGTAGCTGCGGCAGAAATCCGGCACCATATTGGTATGGTTCTCCCAGGCGGCCAGCAGCGCTCCGCGGCTTATTGCCCCCGGAATATCGGAAAAATTCGGGGAAAACGGTACGCCGTTTTCATCCAGGTTTTCACCGACCGGGTGGCACAGCGGATGCAGCGCGTTGTCCGCAAAGCGGTATTCCACCGCGCCGGGAACAGCGATATTGCTTTTCGGCAGGCATTCGGTCTGCCCCTGCATATTGCTCTGCCCGCTGAAGATCAGCAGATCCATGGGAATGTTCACTCCTTCATAAAAAACGCCGTTTTGCCTGCCGCATTGTGCGGCGGGGACGCGGCAGGAACTGCCCGTCCCGGCTGTGGCACGAGTATAGCATATCCCCTGCAAAAGCACAAGCTGTTTCGCTCTGCGGGTGCCGGAAGAGCATAATTTTGTCCAGTATCCATTATTTTCGTCCATTGCGAAAATCCCCGCAACCGATATAATGAAAGCGAAAGAGACGGAGGTGAGCAGCCTGTGATGACATTAAATGTATCCAACATACAGCGCTTTTCTGTCGGTGACGGGCCGGGCATCCGTACCACCGTTTTCCTCAAGGGATGCAATCTGCACTGCCCGTGGTGCCACAATCCCGAAACCGTTTCCGCTGAGCCGCAGACCCTGGTTTATCCCCACACCGGAAAAACTGTCCGCTATGGCACGGACATGCCGGTGGAGGAGGTTGCCCGGAGGGTCTGCGAGGACCGGGCGTTTTATCGGCAAAGCGGCGGCGGGGTCACGGTCAGCGGCGGCGAGCCGCTGCTGCAGGCATCCGCCGTGGCGGCGCTGCTGCGGCAGCTGCAGGGCGAGGGGATCCATACGCTGGTGGATACGGCAGGGGCAGTCCCCTTTGCCTGCTTCGAGACCGTTCTGCCGTACACCGATTGCTTCTTCTATGATTGGAAGAGCCCCCTGCCGCAGGTGTACCGGGAGGTGATCGGCGGCGAGCTGTCGCTGGTGGAGGAAAACCTCTCCCGGCTGCTGAAATGCGGGCGGCAGGTGCATGTGCGCATGCCGGTGATCCCCGGCATGAATGACCGGCCGGCAGACATTGCTCTGTCAGCGGAAAAACTGGAAAGACTGGGCGTGCAGTATGTGGATCTGCTCCCCTTTCACCGCCTGGCCAGTGAAAAATATGCAGCAATGGGGATCCCCTATGCCTATGCCGGCGTTCAGCCGCCGACAGGCGAACATATTGAGGCCATGGCGCAGGAATACCGAAAAAGCTTCACCGTCACGGTGGAGTGGTAAAAGCAAAAAAACGATAGGAGTTGGGTAATGATGAAAGCAAAAGCAGCAGTATTCATGGGTGCAAACAAGCCGTTTGAGGTGCGGCAGTTTCCGATTACGGCAACGCCGGCGGGCTACGGCCGGTCGCGCCTGATCGCCAGCGGCATCTGCGGGACCGACCTGCATTTTCATAACGGGAAGCTGGCCATTCAGCCGCCCACCATCATCGGGCATGAGTTTGTGGGCACGCTGGAGGACTGCGATGAACAGGAGGCCGCGAAATACGGCCTGAAGGTGGGGGATCATGTGGTCGCCGATATTGCCGTCCCCTGCGGGAAGTGCCTGCTCTGCCGGACCGGGGATGACGCCAACTGTGTTCACATGGGGGTGACCAACGGCGGCAGTATAGAAGAACCTCCGTACCTGTACGGAGGCTATACCGAGGTGAATTATACCCCGCTGAAAAACCTGATCAAAATTCCGGAGGCGCTTGACCCGGCGATGGCGGCGGTGTTTGCCTGCCCCGGCCCCACAGCCGTCCATGCGTTCCGGCTGGCCGAACAGGCGGGCGTTGATCTGAAGGAAAAACGCGTCGCCGTTGTGCAGGGGCTGGGGCCGGTGGGCTGCTTTGCCGTGCTGTACCTGAAGGCACTGGGCGTGCAGCGGGTCTGCGCGATCACGGCCGGGGATAACCCGAAGCGTGAGGAGCTGGCGAAAAAGCTGGGTGCAGACGAGGTGTTGAACCTGACGCGCAGCGGCGAGGCGGCCGTGACCGAACGGCTGCAGGCGGAGAATGAGGGCCTCGGCGTGGATCTGTGCTTTGAGGCTTCGGGCGCGCCGAAGGCCGTGCCGCAGGGGATAAGCGTGCTGCGCAACCGCGGGGTGTACCTGATCCCCGGCCAATACAGCAACAGCGGCAGCGTGGAGATCCAGCCGCAGCTGATCACCTTTAAGGCGCTGCACATCATCGGCTCTTCGCAGTATTCGGTGTGCGATGTGCAGAAATATCTGCAATTCCTGTGCGATCACCGGGAGCTGCACGAACAGATCGCTGCCCTGGGCCGGGCGTATACCATCCCGCAGATAAATCAGGCGTTTGCCGACGCCAAATCCGGCGGGAATATCAAGACCCTGTTGGTCCCGGAGGGCTGAGCAGCCGCCCGCGGCGGCTTATTCCGCGGCGCTGCTGTCCGCTTTAAGCTGCCGGCTGATGCTGGTGCCGAAGTATTTGCGGTAGAGGCGGCTGACATAGCTGGGGTCGGTGTAGCCGAACATTTCGGACGCCTGCCGCAGGGAGATATTTTCCCGTTCCATCAGGGAGACGATCCTGCGCAGCTTCAGCCGGTTGATGTAGGGGATGACACTCTCGCCCGTGCTTCTCTTGAACACGGCACACAGGTATTCCGGGGTGATCTTCAGGTGTGCGGCGATCTCCTCCTGCCGCAGCATCCGGGAAAGGTTTTCGTGGATATAGCGCTTGGCTCCGTTGACATACGGGTTGTACGGATCGGCAGACGCTTCAAACCCATCCGTGCAGCCTGTGCTGAGCGTATCCAGAAGCTGCAGAAGCAGTCCGGCGCTTTTCAGGTCGCCATAGGGGGCGGTGGTTCCCCGGATGACCTCCTCCAGCATCCGCCGGCAGCCGGTGGCACTGGGAAAGCGCAGGACGGGCTTCAGCGGAATATAGTCCGGTGCATAGGTGGAGGACAGCGCGAAGGCTGCCTCAAACCCGACCGTTGCATGGGCGTGAAAGGCCGGCGCCTGGATGTGCAGCGTGTCCTTATACAGGTTGCAGATAAAATCCCCGGCGTGCGCGGTGTAGTGCTGGCCATTCTGCTCCAGCGCCAGTTCGCCCTCAGCCACATAGCTGATTTCGATAAAGGCGTTTTTCGGCTTCAGCCGGGCATTGTATTTTTCGGAGTGGAAGAAGTGGGCAAACTGGACCTGCGGGATGGACTGCAGTTGAATATACTCCATGCTTTTCTTCTCCTTTTAGCTTAATTGCTGGGATTATTTTAGAACAACAGATCAATTTTGTCAATGTATTGCGATCATCTGTCCGAAAGGAGCTTTTTTCATGGAAACGACGACTATGCTGCGGCAGGAGATCACCCGCCGGCCGGAGGGGGCGTTTGATCCGTTCCTGTTCCGGCTGCCCGGCTATGAAAGCAGCGCCGGCGAGCCGGATTGCTGCCGGCGGGGGCAGGCGGTGTATACGCTGTTTGTTACGCCGACGCCGTATGTCTATCAGAACGACTGGATCGCGGGCAGCCTCCGGCCGTATATCACGCAGACGGATGCGCTGACGCAGGAAAAGGTGCGGGCCGTGGCTGCCGAGCACCCCGAAAGGGGATTTCTGACGAATTTTGACCATTATTCGCCGGATTATCGGGAGGCGGTGCGGCTGGGCGTGCCGGGGCTGCTGAAAAAGATCGCGCAGTCTGCGCAAAGGCACGCCGGGGAGCCCTCGCGTGTGGATTTCCTCCGGGCCATGGAGCGGGCGATGACCGGGCTGCAGGGGCGCCTGACGAAGTATGCCGCGCACTGTGCCGCACTGGAGGGGACGCCGGGCTACGACAGGGAAAAGCTCCGGTTTATCGCGGAAAATTGCCGGGCCCTGACCGAAAGCGCCCCACAGACCTTTGCACAGGCGCTGCAGCTGGTGTGGATGATCCATACGGGCTTTCTGGCCGAGGGGCGGTTCGCCATGGCTCTTGGCCGCATGGATCGGTATTTGTACCCGTTTTTTGAAAAGGATATCCGCAGCGGGGCTTTGACGGAGGCCTTTGCCACCGAGCTGCTGGAAAATGTGTTCATGAAGATCTACGAGCGGCGGGTATTTCTTGGCGAGGATGATGTGGTCAATATCTGCATCGGCGGTACGCAGCCGGATGGCCGCTGTGCAGTCAACCGCCTGAGCTGCTGTATTTTGCAGGCAGTCCGGAACTGCAATGTCCCCGGTCCCAATCTTTCGGCGCGGATCACGCCGGATACGCCGGATGAATTTCTGGACAGCTGCCTGCAGGTGATCGGCACGGGGCTGGGATACCCCGCGCTGATGAATGATACCGTGAACCTGGAGGCGCTGCGCCGCTACGGCTATAAGGCCGAGGATGTATATGACTATTCAATGGTCGGCTGCATCGAGAATTTCATCACCGGCAAGCAGCCGCCATGGTCGGATGGCCGCTTCGATACGCCGCGCTTTTTCGAGTATCTGTTCAATGCGGGAAAGAGCTATGCCGGCGATACCGTGGGGCTGGATACGGGCAGCCTTTCCGGCATCACGACCATGCAGGAGTTTATGCGCCGGTTTGAGGCGCAGCTGGCTGCCGGCGCAGAGCAGTATATGCAGAATTTTTATGCAGCCAGTGTTGTCGATGCTCCCCGGGATCGAACCTCGCCGTTTCTGTCGTGCTTCTGTGATGACTGCATCGGCCGCGGGCTGGATATCAATATGGGCGGCAGCGTTTACCCGTCCGTCCACGGCGCGGCGCTGATGGGCGTGGGGACGGTCTGCGATTCCCTGGCGGCGATCGAAAAGACCGTGTTTGTGGACAGATCGCTCACCCTTGAAGAGCTGCGGGACGCCATGAAGGCCAATTTCCAGGGCTATGACGCCGTGCGCCGGGCGGTTGCCGCGGCACCGAAATACGGCAATAATGACCCGTTTGTGGACAAATATGCCGTGTGGTTTGTGGATTTTCTTTCCGATACCTTCCGGCAGTACAAGACCAGGGATGGCGGCGGCGTGTATGTGGCCATGGCGGCTAATATCAACAATATCGGGGCAGGCAAGGCTATCGGCGCCACCCCGGACGGACGGCTGGCCGGCGAGCCGCTCTCGGATGCCTCCTCGCCCACCTATGGCCGGGATACCGAAGGCCCCACGGCAACGGTGCTCAGCGTGACAAAGCCGAGCTATGAAAAAGTAGCATGCGGCAGTGTGCTGAACCAGAAATTCACCCCGAATATGTTCCGGGAGGGAAAGCGGCAAAAGCTTTTACAGCTGATCCGGGTGTACTTCAGCCGGGGCGGGCAGGAAATACAGATCAATGCCACCTCTGCCGAGATACTGAAGGACGCGATGGTGCACCCGGAGAAATACGCAGACCTGGTGGTGCGGGTATCCGGTTTTTCGGCTTTCTATGTGACCCTGGCACGGGAGGTGCAGCTGGATATTCTGCACCGCACACAGCAGGACTGAATACCGGGAAAAATGCAGGCCCCGGCGATCCATAAAAGCGGATCGCCGGGGCCTGTGGTGATATTACCGTGCCCTACAACGAGGCATTTAGCGTACATTTATCTCTCGATGCAGGAGAAAATATTGACAGAACTTTCCGGATGTTGTACAATAAACAATAATATGTGCGCAGAACAATCGATTTAATTCGCAAAATCGGCCATGGAATGGGCTGAAAAATGAAAACGGCCGCCGGGAAGGGACTGCAGGGATGCGGTTGGGGAAAGCCGGGGGTGCCGGTTAAATAGGAAGAACAGAAAGGGTAACGGTGGATGCAAAAGAGTGTAACGATCTATGACATTGCCAAGGCCAGCGGCTGCTCGCCGGCGACGGTATCGCTGGCGCTGAACAACGACGACCGGGTGCGCAAGGAAACCAAACGCAGGATCCAGGAAAAGGCGGCGGAGCTGGATTACCGGCCAAGCTATTTCGGGCGGAGCCTGATCACCGGAAAGTCCAAGACCATTAAGGTCGTTCTGCCGGATATCCATAACCCGGTGTTTGTCAATATTCTGGACGGCATCGAATCGTATATCGGAAAGACCGAGTACCATTTGGTGCTTGAGGTGACCAACAACGATAAGGAAAAAGAGATCAACAGCTTTGCCAGCCTGCTGGGCAGCCAGGTGGACGGGGTGATCATCTCGCCCATTTACGAAAAAGAGGTCACGGACTATCTGCTGGAAAAGAAGATCGATCTGCAAAAGGTGATCTACGCCTGTTCCAGCTGCTCCGGCTCCGATCAGATCCATTACTGCGTGGCGGACAGCCAGCTGGGCGCCTATAAGGGCGTCCGGAATATGCTGGTAAATGGCTGCCGCCGGGTGGCATTTCTGGCGCCGACGGTTTCGAAGCTGCAGGGCTCCAACCGCATGGAGGGCTACTGGCAGGCGCTGCAGGAGCAGGGGATCGCGCGGGACGATAGCTTGATCATCCACTGCAGTCAGGATTTCCATGAGATCTATGAGCGGGTCAGCACCCTGCTGAAGGAGCAAAAGCCCGACGGCATTTTCTGCCTGTATGACTATGCGGCCATCCCGGTGCTGAAGGCGGCGGCCGACCTGCATCTCCGGGTGCCGGAGGACCTGATGGTGACCGGATACGATGATATCGAGATCGTCGAATTTCTGGAAAAGCCGCTGACCACCGTCAATACCCACCTGAAGGAGCAGGGGCATTATGCCGCCGAAATGATGATCTCCCTGCTGGAGGGGAAGGAGTGCCCTATCCGGAATGTGTTCGAGCCGGATCTGGTGGTGCGCAAGACCACCGGCGTGAAATAAACCATAGCCCGAAAAAACAGCCGCAGAGCGGGGGTGTACCCCGCCCTGCGGCTGTTGTATTTTCTGCGCGGCAGAATTTTTATATCGGCTGGCAGATAAATGGCTCATCCGTGTAGCCGACCAGCTTGTCCTGCGGGATAGCGCAGGACAGATCGTCAAACACGAAGGCGCCTTCCCCCTCCTTGCTCCAGCTTTTGATCAGCGGCTGTGCATGGGTGTTCCGGATGCAGACATGCCGCAGCACGATCTGCCGGTAGTTGGCGACATGCATAAAGGGTGTGTTCTCCGCCCCCTCCCGGAAAGAAAAATCGAGGTTTTCAAACGCCACCTTCACCGGGGCCTCCGGATCGCCGTAGGCGGTGAGGGGCATCCGGATGTTTTCGGCCCGGATGTTCTCAAAGCGGATGTCCAGCAGTGGCTGGTTGTTCTGCCATGTTTCGTTGCCGGAATAGTTGAAGTGCAGAAACCGGTCGGCGCCGTCGATCTCGCAGTCGCGGACGGTGATATTGGTGCCGGGGTTCGTGATGACGGTGGAGTGATCGGCGTAGTAGGTGAAAACGCTGAGCATATTATCCCGTCTGTGCTTCTGCATGGAGGGGGCATCGTTGGCCAGCACACCGCTGGCCTTTTCCTCCTGCGTCAGCGTGCCGCGGAAGAAGTATTTGGCCGGCGCAAAAATGCGGCAGTCGGTGATAAGCACATTTGTGCCGCCAAAGCGGAAGGCTGAGCAGGCGGTGTTGACAGCACAATCCGTCACAAGTACATTTCGGTTATTGAAGCCGGCAACGCAGTCGTCCCCGGTGTAGAAGCCGCAGCGCCGGATGACAACATCCTCGCAGGAGGTGATGTGGACGCCGTCGTGCCCGGCCAGGCAGGTGATCCCATCCACGCGGATATTGGAGCAGCCGGTAATGCAGTGCGCCCAGTTACCGGTGTTCTGCGCCGTGTAGCCGGAAAGAGTCAGGCCGCGGCAATCGATGGCAGAAATCCCATGCGGTCCGCGGTAGTGCTCCTCACCCTGCGGGTCGTAGCAGTTCCGGCCGTTAATGGCGGAGCCCTTTTCCCCGATGATGGCCACATTGTGGGCACGATACAGGCGGATGAGGGCGTTGTTCCACCGGCTCCCATTTGTTACAAAGTAGGTGAAAGCGGGATCGTCATCTACGCTGCGCCAGGCGGCGTGGCTGATCTCGGCCGGGTCAACGGGCTCCACGGTGTCCTTCTCAAGGATAAAATATGCCTCCGGGTCGCGGCTTCCCTCCAGAATACAGTCTTCCAGCAGGTGCAGTGTGGTATTGGAGCGCAGGCGCAGCCCGCGGACGCGGTAGGTGCCGGTGGGGATGATGACCTCCCCGCCGCCGGCAAGGAAGCAGGCATCCAGTGCCTGCTGGATGTAGGCATCCTGGTAGTTTTCCTGGTTTGGCACTGCGCCGTAGTCGGTAACGGAAAAACAGGCTTTTTTCTGCATTATAAAGTCTCCTTGTTGAATTAAATCGGTTAAATTTTGTGGGTCAATAGTACCACAAACGGCTTGCCGGTTGCAAGTGAAGCAAGCAAAAAAGAGTGACAATATTCATTGCGGTCCTTTGTGTAGTTTTGCTATGGCTTTAGGCTGGACGCTCAGGTATGATTATTTTTGGATGAACCGCGTGGCTATCCGCCGCGCGGCATTCCCCGCGGCTGTTGCTTTTTGCTCTGCCGGCCGGCCGATGCGCAGGTGAGTGCGGATCCGGCAAAAGGGGGCTCCGGCGAACGACAGTCCCCACGCCCCAGGGGGTGGACTTCGAAAAATTTAAATCGGTTAGTTTGCGAAAAACTGTTGAATTAAATCGGTTTATATGCTATGCTTAGCGTGGCACTGTCCAAATTATACAAAAACGACACAAAGCAAAAACAGATTGTGGGAGGGACCGATGATGGTTCAGACAATTGAAGCTGCCAAAAGACCGATTACAAACTTGTTCCATGACCCCGGATATAAATATATCTCCAGCATAGAGCCGGGAGCTGATCAGCCCATCGAGGTGCGCCTGCGGACGCAGGCGGACAATGTGACGCAGGCGTTCGTGGAGATTTCTTCCGACGGTACGACCTGGACCGCCTACGAAATGACGAAGGAGGGCCGGGACAAGACCGGCTATTACGATTTCTTCAAGGGCACCATTCTGCCCCAGAGCAAGCTGTTCAAATACTGCTTCCGGTGCCAGAATGACGACCCGGCCAATACCGTCTATTATGCACGGACCTATATCGGCCCGGAGCAGCAGAGCTTTACGGAGAAAGCGCTGGAATGGGACAACTGCTGGGCGCTGAACCCCACGCTGCACACGCCGGACTGGGCGAAGGGCGCGCTGTGGTATTCCATCATGCCGGACTGCTTCTATAACGGCGATCCGACCAATGACGAGGTGTTTTCCGGACACAACTATTCCAATTCCTGGAACCATGTGCACCACGACCTGGGGGATAAATACGGCGGCGACCTGCGCGGTATCGCCAGAAAGCTGGATCATCTGCAGAGCCTGGGCGTTGATGCGATCTTCATGGACCCGGCCTTCAAGTCCAACCAGAACGCCGGATACGGGCCGGAATTCTATAAACAGATCGAGCACTCCATGGGAAACAAATCGGCCATGGTGGCGCTGTCCAGAGCCATCCATGAAAAGAGCATGCGCTTTATCATGGATGTGGTGTTCTCCTTTGTGCAGCCGCAGTCGATCTGGTATAACCACGACAATCTTTACCCGTTTCCCGGTGCGCAGCAGGATTGGAACAACCAGTACCATGACCGGTTCTGGTTCACCGGTGAGGAGGGGGACACCCATACATACAAATCGCTGTGGGGCGGCGTGGAGCTGAACCACTGCAATGAGGCGCTGTGCGAGGAGATCTACAGCGGCGAGGACGCCTATCTGCCGCGTCTGCTGAAGGAGCCGTTCAGCTTTGACGGCTTCCGGTACGATACCGGCGGCGCGCTGTACGGAACCGATGAGAACGGCAAGCGGGTGGGCGACCCGATCGTGGTGGGGAAAATGCGCCCCTACCTGAAAGCCTGCAATCCGGAAGCCATGATGATGTCAGAGTATTCCATGCACCCGGCCATCGATTCCGGCACATGGGATGCCCGCTGGAACCTGCAGTTTGTCAAGGAGATCCAGCACTACATCACCGGGGAAATACCGGAGTCGGAGATCCATCACTGGCTGGATTTTGAGGTAATGAACATTCCGCGTACGGCGGCGCTGTGCCAGTATTTTGCGCTGTCGGATCATGACCGCCCGCGTAACCACCGGCGCGAGAAATATGCCATCCGTCCGGCGCAGCTGATCCTGATGACCATGCTGGGTGCCCCCTGCATCTATTACGGAGACGAGGTGGATATTGACCGCGAGGATTACAGCAGCTCCTTCTATGCCATGGACTGGCACGAGGAGCGCTGGGACTATGCTACGCTGAGCTTCTACCGTGCTTTGAGCGATATGCGCCGGAAAAATTCCTGCCTGCGGCAGGGTGCGGTCAAATTCCTCAGCGTGGATGACGAAAATCACATCCTGGCCTTTGCCCGGATGGATGAGAATGGCACGGCCGTGACCATTGCCAGCCGCAACCCGTACAGCGTGCGCTTTGCGGTGGATGTGCGCGATCTGGAGGATGTGGACGGGACCGTCTATACCGACTGGCTGACCGGCAAACAGTATGTAGCCAAGGACGGCTATATCGAGGCAGAGGTGATGGCCGGCGGCACCGTGCTGGTGAAGGGCACGGCCTCGGCCGAAAACAAGGGCGGCTACACATTTACGGCGATCGGGAACGGGCAGGCTGAGGCAGTGCTGCAGGATGTGCGCCGCTTTGCCGTGACCGGCCGCGGTGATGCAGAAAACTTCGTGTTTGCCCACACCGAGGTGTTCGGCGAGTGCAAGACCACCGCCAAGTTTGTTGCCACGGCGGGTGACGCACTGCTGCTGGTGCGCAATGATACCGCGGCGGACAGTGCCTTTGTGGGTGCCGGCGTGGCGGACGGAGAGCTGTACCTGCTGGTGCGGGAGCAGAAGGGCGGCGCCATCCGGCGGACAGCGCTGGAGCCGGTGGCGGCCGGCGCCTATGTGCGGATCGCGCGGGATGCATACAATCGCTTCACCGTACTGACCACCCGCACACCCGGCTCGGTGTGGCAGGAGGCAGCCACGGCCTATGCGGCGCTGGATAACCACGCCAAGGCGGGCTTTGCCGTGCTGCGCGGCGAGGCTGTGCTGGATTGCGTGAAGGTGGCCTACGAGAAGACACCTATCAAGTGCGACGATTTCCGGCATGGGCTGAGCGCCATGTTTGACTGCGGAGAGCACTGCGACCTGCGCTATACCGCAGACGGTCTGGTCATCCGGCCGGCCGGCCATACGGTGCTGCTGACCAATGCGCCGTACGAGGATTGGACGCTCAAGACGGAGCTGGGCTACACCCCTGCCGCGGACGGCTACGCCGGCATTATCAGCCGGCAGGATGAAGACAACTTTGTGGTGGCGGGCAGAAGGCTGGAGAACGGCCGGCCGGTGCTTTTCCTCGGCCGCGCCAATGCCGGAAAGCTGCTGACCTATTACAGCGTGCCGGATACGCAGCCGGCAGAAAAGGTCACTGTGCAGCTGCAGCGCATCGGCACCACCTATTCGGCGGTGTTTACCTATGACGGTGCCCGGTGGACGCTGATCGGCCGCGGGCTGAATGCCAACTACTGCGTGGAGCGGGCTGGCCTGGTGGTGGATGGAGCGCAGGAGGCGCTGTTCAGCTATGCCAGCTTTGGTGACGCCATCCACGACGGCGGATCGACCAATACCCCGCGCACACCCGGTATCACGGCACCCGACTACAGCTATATGAAGGATACCGAGATCCAGCCGGCCTACCGGATCATTGCCGGCGATTGGGCGTATGCCAACGAGGGATATATCCAGAAGAGCGCCGGTATTGCGCAAATGGGCATCCCGAACAAGACCTTCGGCGACCTGCGTGCGGACGGTACCTACATGATCGACGAGGGACAGGGCTTTGTCGGCTTCGAATTCGGCAAAAAGGGCTTTGATACGCCGCTCGGCGATGGCATTCTCTTCTGCTATGACGAGCAGGGCCGTGTGCAGGTGAAACAGGGGGATACGGTGCTCGGCAGTGCCCAGCTGGCGGCTGGCTACGGGATAGAGCAGCGGCTGTGCGTTGACCTGAAGGACGGGTATCTGACGGTGTTTGCCGGGGAAGAGGGCACGCCGGTTCTGCATATCCGGCTGCAGGCGCCGCGGGGCTATGTGGCCTATGTCACCAAGGGCGTGGTGGCCCATATCAACAGTGCCAGCATCGGCTCGAACGATACGGTGCTGTACCGCTTCCACGGATACAAGTATCACGCCGACGGCTTCAGCAATACCTGGGAGCATACGCTCTCGTTCGTCAATCCGTTCGGCATTGCCATGACCGACTATGTTGTTACGGCCAGGATAACGGTGGATAAGATCCCCACCTATGTGAAGAACCCGTATGTCGGGGTGTACCTCAGCGGCGTAGAGGGCAAATTCTACGAGGGTATGGCGCTGAATGTGACCATGGACAGAAGCGGCCGGGTGATGCTGCGCGACGGCGAGAAGGTCCTGCAGAGTGCCCCGCTGGCTGCCGGCCAGGGCGGCTTCTCGGTGCTGGTGGCCAAAAAGGGCTGCGATTACCGCGTGTATATCGACGGTGCGAAAGAGCCGACATTTACTTATACAGATGCCTGCCTGCGCGGCGGGGTGATCTCGTTCGTTTCCAACCAGCTGAAGGCCTCGTTCCATGGCGTGGCCATGGCCGATCTTCAGCCGGATGAGACGGCCGAGGATACGGCGCTGTTCCAAAGCTGGATGACAGATGAGGTGTAATATGAGAATTCTTCCGGTTCCGAAAAATATAAAGACAGGGGCAGATGCGCCGGTGCGGGCATTTGCCCCCACGGTGGAGGCAAACGGCGCATTTGCCGAAGCGACTGCAGCCTTCCAGCGCTATGCACAGGCACTGTGCGGGCTGGAGGTGCGTGCGGTGGCGGATGGCGCGGCTATACGCGTGGAGGAGGATGCCGCCCTTGCGGCGGAGGCCTACCGGCTGGTGATCGACGGTGCGGGCGTGCGGCTCTTTGCCGCCGACCCGGCCGGCGCCAACCACGCCTTTGCCACGCTGCTGCAGCTGCTGCAGGCGGATGCCGGCCGGCTGATGCTGCCGGAGGCAGTGGTGGAGGATCGGCCGGATGCGGGGTACCGCGGACTGATGGTGGATCTGGCGCGCTGCTGGCATCCGCTTTCCTACCTGCTGTCCTATGTGGATATGTGCTATTACTATAAGCTGTCTGTGCTGCACCTGCATTTCACGGATGATGAAAGCTATACCCTGCCGAGCCGGCTGTACCCGAAGCTGTCCACCCCCGGGCGCGCCTATACCCGCGGCGAGATCCGTGCGCTGGTGGAATATGCCCACAGCCGTGGGGTGCAGCTGATGCCGGAGATCGATGTGCCGGGGCACTGCAAGAGCTTCCAGGCGGAGTACGGCGACATTTTCGGCACCAAGGGGGTCATCTGCCAGCACGAAAAGTCCATTTGGGCAATGAAAGCGCTGTTTGCCGAGCTGTGTGATATGTTCCCCAATTCGAAATATATCCATCTCGGCGGGGACGAGGCGTATCACAAGGATGAGTGGACGCGCTGCCCCGAATGCCTTGCCTATGCCCGGCAGATCGGTATAGACCCGGACGCGGAAGACAAGGAGCTGCTGGCGCAGCAAATGTATGCGCACTTCATCACGGAAATGGCGCAGACCTGCTTTGATCACGGGCGTCAGCCCATTGTGTGGGAGGGCTTTGCCAAGGCGGTGAATGACCGGGTGTCCAAAGATATCTGGGTGATGTCCTGGGAGAATTATTACCAGACGACGCCGGATCTGCTGGCGGCGGGCTTTCAGGTAATCAATTGCTCGTGGTCGCCGATGTATGTGGTGGCGCCGAAGTGTATGTGGAGCCCCAGGGAGGTGCTGGAGCAGCCCATCAGCCGCTGGCGGGCGATCCATCCATCCTCCCCCTATCTGAACGAGGCATACGATGCGCCGCAGGATGCGGCCATTCTGGGCGGCCAGCTGCTGGCGTGGGGCGACCACATCATCAAGGAGTACCCGACGGTGGCCGAGGGCGTAGAGGACGAACGGCAGAGACTGCTGGAGCGGGTATCCATGCTGGCCGAAAAAACCTGGAATGTGCACACCACCGCCCCGTATGCGGAGCTGGAACCGGTGGCCGACGCCCTGCGGAAAAAATTTTCAGGACTTTAATTTAATGAGGGAAGAACAATGAGAGAGTTGGGAAAATGGATATGGCTCGATCGCGAAAAGCATCCGAATGCGCAGACGACCGTATTCCACCCCTGCGCGTTTTCTGCGGAGGAAACAGCACTGAGGGGAAACTATACGGTTGCCGAGTTTACCCGGACCTATCGGTTTGATAAGCGGGTGAAAAGCGCCCGGCTGCGTTTTGATGGGGATACGACATTCGATGTGTGGATGAACGACACGCTCCTGGCGACAGGGCCCGTGCGCACCGGGGGGGATTTTCTGTTCAATGATACCCCCCGTGACCAGTTCTATGCAATAGAGACGACCGTTTTCCCGGATACGGATACGCTGCATTTCTACGCCCGCGTGAAGATGCTGCCGGTGCTGATCGATGAGTATTCCAGGGGGCACGGGGGCTTTATGCTCACGGCGCATATCACCTTTGAGGACGGGACGACGGCAGTTGTGAACACCGACAGGACCTGGCTGGCCCGCCGCAACGGGCAGTATACGGCTCCGTTCCGGTTTGACGGAACGGTCGAGCCGGACGCTTACGCTCCCGCGTGGGAGATCCCGAACATCTGGCATACGGAGACCTCCCCGCTCCCCCTGCTGGCCGAGGAGCGGCTTTATCCGCAGGGCGGCGGAAGGATCCGCATTGCGGCGAACACAAAGAAAACGGTGCGGCTGGAGTATGATAAGGTCTATGGGGCGTTTTTAACGCTTTCGGTCAGGACCGCCGGCCTGCTCAAGGTGGCTGTCAGCTGCTTTGAGCTGGAGGAGATCAACAGCCGGGAGGACTTTATTTTCCGTGCGGATACAGAATACCGCGGCCTGCAGATGCACAGCGTGGGCGGATTTACGGTTACGGTGGAAAACTGCTCTGCGCAGCCGGCAACGGTGACGGTCGCCTGCATGGCTACCTGTTACCCCGCCCCAGAATGCGCCATTGTGAAAACGGCGGATGAGGGGCTCAACCGCGTTTTGGCACTCTGTACGCAGGCACTGAAATACTGCCGGCAGACCATCCATCTGGACAGCCCAAAGCACAGCGAGCCGCTGGCCTGCACGGGGGATTACTACATTGAGAGCCTGATGACGGCCTTTTCCTTTGGAGATATGCGGCTGGCGGCCTTTGATGTGCGCCGCACGGCAGAGATGCTGTGCCGCAATGACGGCCGGATCTTCCACACCAGCTACAGCCTCATCTGGGTGCAGATGCTGCATGATGTCTATATGTTCACGGGGGACCGCACCCTGCTGGAGGACTGTGCCGACGGTCTGTGGTTCCTGCTGCACCGCTTTGAGGGCTACATGGGGGATAACGGCCTGATTGAGCATCCAACGGACTATATGTTTGTTGACTGGCTGGATGTGGATGGCTACACACTGCACCACCCGCCCAAAAACCTGGGGCAGAGCTGCCTGAATATGTTCTATTATGGCGCCCTGGTGACGGCGGCCAAGGTGTACGATATTCTTTCTATGGATGCCATGGCGGCCCGGTGCCGCCAAAAGGCGGCACAGCTGCAGGAGGCGATCAACCGCCTGCTGTACAGTGCGGAAAAGGGGCTGTATTGCGAGGGTCTGGCCACCCCGACACCGGAGGCTGAGCTGAACTGCTCCCTGCCGCAGAGCAACGGGAAGACCTATTATCGCCAGCACGCCAATATCCTGGCGGCCTATTTCGGCGTTTGCGATGCCGACCGCGCACAGGCGCTCCTGCACCGGGTTATGACCGACGAGACACTGGGAGACTGTCAGCCGTATTTTCTGCACTTCCTTCTGGAGGCGATCTACCGCAACGGGCTGCGCGAACGCTATACGCTGCCGCTGATGGAGCGCTGGAAGCAATCCGAGGCGGAATGCCCGAAGGGACTGCAGGAAGGGTTCGTCTGCCCGGAAAACTACACCTTTGACCTCAGCCATGCCTGGGGCGGCACGCCGCTGTATGCCGTGCCGAAGGCGCTGCTGGGCTTTGAAATGCTGGAGCCGGGCTTTGGCAGGATCAAGCTGGATCCCTCGCTGCTGGGGCTGCCGTCGGCCACGGTGGAGATGCTGACCCCGTACGGAAAAATCGTGTGCCGCCAGGAGGCGGGGAAGGAACCTGTGGTCGAAGTGCCTAAAAAAATAAAAATTATCTAACCAATTTGATAAAATCTCTTGACTGCCGTGCTTCCGCGTTGTATAATGTAGTTGCTTAAATCGATTTAATTATTTTAGGCGAAATTTGTCGGTTGTCGGGAGAAGGATCGGGCTGCGGCCGTGGTTTTGGAAGAAAGGTTCGATGAGTATGAGTAGAGGTTTCAGCTGGAAGAAGATGGCGGCGATGCTCCTGTCGCTGTCTTTGCTTTCTTCTGCAATATTGCCGGCCGCGGCGGCTGGGGCGGAAAAGACCGGGGAGTCTGACGGTCTTTTCAATATAGAGCATTACGCCTCTTACCGCGAGTATCTGGCGCAGTACCCGGATGCGGGCTACGCTTCCTCGGCGGTGAAGATCGACTGCAGCGCGCAGGCGGAGGATGCACAGAGGCTGACGCTGGAGAATGTGGCGTGCGTGCGGCTGCTGCAGGAGCAGGCGGTCGAGTACACCTTTTCCGTGGAGGAGCGCGGGTTCTATAATATCGAAATGCTGTATTACCCCATGGAGGGGGACGGCACAGCGGTAAAGCTGGATCTGCGCCTGGACGGGCAGAACCCCTTTGAGGGGACGGCCGCACTCACGCTTCCCCGCAAGTGGAAATTCAGCGATGAGGTCCGCAAGGATACCCAGGATAACGAGATCCGGCGCGACTCGGTCGAGGTGACCGGCTGGATGCGTACGCGGCTGGAAAATGCCTCGCTGGCCACCGGGGAGGCGCTGCTGTTTTACCTGGAGCCGGGTGAGCACACCGTGCAGGTGAGCGCAACGCGCAATGCCGTGGCGCTGGGCGAGATCGCCTTTGTACAGCCTCAGCAGACGCCTGCCTATGCCGAGGCGCTGGCCGGCTGGGAAAAGGCCGGCTATACCGATGCGGGCGAGTCCCTGGAGCTGATCCAGGCGGAGCAGGCCACGGGGCGCTCGGAGCAGAGCATCGCCATGCAGAATGACCGTTCCTCTGCCTCCACCACCCCCTACCACAGCTACAAGATCCGCTACAATTGCCTTGGCGGCAGCTCGTGGAAGACCTCCGGCGAGTGGGCGGAGTGGGAGATCAATGTGCCGAAAAGCGGGCTGTACACCATCGCGGCCCGGTTCCTGCAGAGCGAAAAGAGCGACGGCGTCTCCACCAGAATTCTGACGATCGACGGCGAGCTGCCCTTTGAGGAGGCGGCCTGCATAGCGTTCCCCTATGGCAGCAGCTGGCAGACAACTCTGCTGGGGGACGGCACCGAGGCGTTCAAATTCTATCTGGCTGAGGGAACGCACACGCTGCGTATGACGGTCGGCCTCGGGAAGCAGGCGGCCGTGATCGACGGCGCGGCCGAGGTGCTGGAAAAGCTGAACAATATTTATGTCAATATCGTGATGGTCACGGGCACCTCCCCGGATATGAACCGGGATTACAGCATTGCCAAGCTGCTGCCGGATGTGCTGGCCGATATGGAAGCGGTCAGTGCGGAGCTGAAGCAGCTGGAGCAGCAGAAGGACGCCGTTACCGGCGAGAGCAAGGGTGAGCCGGCGTTCGAGCGCCTGTACCTGCAGCTTGACCGCATGGTGAACGACCCGGAATCGGTGCCGCGCCGGCTGAGCAACTTCCGTTCCAACATCACCTCGCTGGGCACCTGGATCAATGATAACCGGGCGCAGCCGCTGACGCTGGATTACCTGCAGCTGCTTGCGCCCTCCGCGGCGCTTCCGCGGGCGGAAAAGGGCTTCTTTGCTTCTCTCAAGCACCATTTTCTGCAGTTTATCGGCAGCTTTAAGATGAACTATATGGAAGTGGGCAGCATCGAAACCGATACCGACCGCAAGGTGACGGTCTGGATCAGCTCCGGCCGCGACCAGGCGGATATCATCCGCAAGATGATCAACAGCCAGTTTACGCCGCAGAGCGGCATTGAGGTGGATCTGCAGCTGGTCAGCGCCGGTGCACTGCTGCCCGCAACGCTGGCCGGCATCGGGCCGGATGTGAGCCTCGGCGTCACCGAGGCGGAGCCGGTAAACTACGCCCTGCGCAATGCGGCGGTGGATCTGTCCCAGCTGGACGGTGCGCAGGAGGTGTTTTCCCGCTTCCATGAGGCCTCGCTGACGGCCTTTACGCTGGATAACGGCGTCTATGCGCTGCCGGAGACGATGGATCATCCCATGCTCTTTTACCGCAAGGATGTTTTAGCCGAGCTGGGGATCGATCCGGAGGATCTGAAAACATGGGATACGCTGCTGCAGAAGGTGCTGCCGGAGCTGATGCTGTCCTACTTTGATTTCGGCCTTACCACGGATATGAAGAGCTATGCCAGCCTGCTGTACCAGTATGGCGGCGAATTCTATAACGAGGAAAAGACTGCCTCGGCACTGGACAGCACAGAGGCCTACCAGGCCTTTGAGACCATGACGCAGCTGTATACGGACTATAAGATCCCGAAGACCTTTGACTTTGTCAACCGGTTCCGTTCGGGGCAGATGCCGCTGGCCGTGACCAGCTATACGGCGTATAACCAGCTGTCGGTTTTTGCCCCGGAGATCGAGGGCAAGTGGGGGATGACGGTGCTGCCCGGTGTGGTGGACAGCGAGGGCAATATCCACAATACGGCGGCCACCACGGTGACCGGCTCGGTCATTATGAAAAACTCCGACAATATCGACGATGCCTGGACCTTCCTCAAGTGGTGGTCGCAGGGATCTGTGCAGAGTGAGTATGCCCGGGAGCTGGAGACGGCTCTTGGCACGGCGGCGCGTCTGGCCACCGCAAACCTGGAGGCAATGGAGACCCTGCAGTGGAGCAGCGATATCAAGGCAGCCCTCAGGGAGCAGCGCAAGAGCCTCAAGGGCGTTGAGCAGATCGCCGGCAGCTACTACACCAGCCGCTATTACGATTTTGCCTTCCGGGATGTGGTGGAGAACGGCGGCAACACACGGGAAAGCCTGCTGGATTCCTGCGAGGACATCACCGGCGAGATCGTCGAGAAACGACGCGAATTCTATGGAAAGGGGCAATAAAGCGCTATGAAGAAAAAAGACTCTCTGTTCAGAGAGATCATCGCCCATCGCAATAACTACCTGTTTATGGCCCCTTTCATGCTGGTGTTCCTGACTTTTACGGTTATTCCGGTGCTGATCTCCATCTTTTTCAGCTTTACTTATTTCAATGTGCTGGAGCCGCCGCAGTTTGTGGGGCTGCAGAATTTTTACAAGCTGTTTCTCAATGATTCGCTTTTTCTTACCGCCTTTTCCAATACGCTGATCCTGGCGGTCATCACCGGCCCGGTGGGCTATGTGCTGAGCCTGTTCCTGGCCTGGGTGCTGAATGAGTTTTCTCCCGCACTGCGGACAACGCTGACATTTTTCTTCTATACGCCGTCGCTGTGCGGCAGCATTTTCGTGATCTGGCAGATCCTGTTCAACGGCGACCAGTATGGTCTGCTGAACGGTCTGCTGATGAACATGGACCTGCTGTACGAACCGATCGATTGGACGCGCAATACGCAGTATATGCTGCCGGTCGCGATCCTGATCATCGTCTGGTCCAGCTTCGGCACTGGCTTTTTGTCCTTCATTGCCGGCTATCAGGGCGTGGATAAAAAGCTGTATGAGGCCGGCGCCATGGACGGCATCCGGAACCGCTGGCAGGAGCTGTGGTATATCACGCTGCCGTCAATGCGTCCGCAGCTGATGTTCGGCGCGGTGATGAGCATTACCAGCTCGTTCGGTGTCGGCGATGTCATCAGCGGCGTGTTCGGCTTTCCCAGTGTGGGCTATAAGCTGTACACGCTGGTGCATGAGCTGCAGGATTACGGTAACACACGGTTCGAGATGGGCTACGCCTCCGCCATTGCCACGGTGCTGTTTGTGGTCATGGTGCTTCTGAATAAGGCCGTGCAGAAAATGCTTTCAAAGGTAGGTCAGTGATGAAAAATAGACTGAATCGATCAAAAGGTGGCTCGGTGGCGCTGTTTGTGATAACGGCCCTGTTTGCTGCGGTCATGGCGTTGCCGCTGATCCTGGTGATCGGCAACTCCTTCAAGCCTTTGCACGAGCTGTGGGTATTCCCGCCGCGGCTGCTCCCGCAGCAGCCCACGATAAAGAACTACCGGGATATGATCAATGTCATGTCCGGCTCACTGGTGCCTTTTTCGCGGTACATCTTCAATACGGTGATGATCACGGTGGTGGGCACGGCCGGCAACATTGTCTGCTCCTCCATGTGTGCTTTCCAGCTGGCCAAGATGAAGTTTCCGGGGCGGCAGGCCATATTCAAGCTGATCGTCATGACGCTGATGTTCAACGCCACCGTAACGGCGATCCCGAACTATATGATCATGTCAAGGCTGCACTGGGTCGATACCTACTGGGCGCTGATCATCCCCACCTTCGGCTCCTCGCTTGGTCTGTACCTGATGAAGCAGTTTATGGAGCAGGCGATTCCGGATTCGCTCATTGAGGCGGCGCGGATCGATGGCGCCTCCATGTGGACGATCTATTCGCGGATCGTGATGCCCTGCGTGAAGCCGGGCTGGCTGACGCTGATCCTGCTGTCGGTGCAGTCCCTGTGGAATCTGGGCAGCACCACCTACATATTCAGCGATGATAAAAAGACGCTGGCCTATGCATTGTCGCAGATCACCTCCGGCGGCATTGCCCGGGCCGGTGTGGGCGCGGCCGTCTCTGTGGTGATGATGAGCGTGCCGATCCTGATCTTCGCTTTGACCCAGAGCAATATTATGGAGACGATGTCGACCTCGGGCATGAAGGAGTAAACACGCTATGAAAAAATCCGTTAGAGCGATGGCTTTTGTTCTTCTCCTGTGCATGCTGCTGTCGATGGCCGTGAGTGCTCAGGGGGATCTCAACACCGCATATTATTCGTACACCTACACAGAGGATTATAAGGAGACCATCAAGACGCCGGCACCGTATACTGCGGAGCGTACGGTCAGCGGGGAGGACCTGGGGATCGGGCAATTCAACAGTCTGTCCGGCGTCACCTATGATCCCCAAAGCGGCTGCACCTACCTGGTGGATTCCGGTAACAACCGGATCGTGGTGCTCAATGCGGCCTTTCAGCTGGAGCGGGTCCTGCAGGACTTTGAGAACGGCGGGCAGGCGGATACCTTCCACAGCCCCGATACCGTGTTCATCCGGGATGGGCGGCTGTATGTATCGGATACAAATGCCCACCGCATCCTGGTCTTTGATCAGGCAGGCTATGCACTGCAGAGGGTCATTGAGCAGCCGGAAATCAAAATTCTGGGTGACTATATCTTCCTGCCGGAGTCCTTTGTGGTGGATCTGGCGGGACGCATCTATGTTATCGTCAAAAATGTGAATAAGGGCATTGTGCAGCTGGACGCCGAGGGCAATTTCGAGCGCTTTGTGGGCGCGCCGGAGGTGACCCTGACCTACATCGAAAAGCTGTGGCGTATGCTGATGAACGATACGCAGAAGGCGCAGCTGGAGCGGGCGGTACCGACGGAGTATAACGCCGTCAAGATCGACGATAAGGGCTTTCTGTACCTGACCACGCAGGATGCCACCGTGCAGCCGATCACCAAGCTGAACTGTGCGGGCAGCGATGTACTGAATGTGAATACGGAATATCCGCCGTACGGCGATGCCAAATACTATGAGTCCAAGGGTCTCAAGACGACTTCCACCTTTGTGGATATTGCCGTGCGGGAGGATGGCGTCTATGCGGCGCTGGACTCCTCAAAGGGCCGCATCTTCGTGTACGACCAGGACGGCGCGCTGCTGTACTGCTTCGGCGGCATCGGCAACCAGAGCGGCCTGTTCCAGTCCCCCTCCTCCATTGCGATCAATGGCGATACGCTGATGGTGGTGGACCAGAAGGACAATCTGCTGACGGTATTTACCGAGACCGCCTTTGGTAAGGCGGTCGATTCTGCCGTTACGCTGATGCTGAACGGCAAATATGATGAATCGGCGGACAACTGGAACCGGGTGCTGGAGATGTGCCCTTCCTACAATTATGCCTACAAGTGCCTGGCTAGATCGGATATCCAGGCCAAGGCGTACAAGGAGGCACTGGAAAAGCTGAAGGGCGATTCCAGCTATAGCTACTATTACAAGGCTTTTGAGGAAGAACGGAAATCCTTCATCTCCAAAAACTTCACCTGGCTGTTTTTGGGGGTGTTTCTGGTCATTGCGCTGGTCATAGTGCTGCGCAGGCTGTGGAAGAAATACCGGCTGACGGAAAGACTGAACCGCTATGAGCTGGTGCGGGAGCTGCGCTACGCCACCCATGTGATGCTCCATCCCTTTGACGGCTTCTGGGACCTGAAACGGGAAAAGCGCGGCAGCCTGCGGGCGGCCAATATTCTGGTTGCCCTGTTTGTGCTGCTTTACGGGGCACGGTATCAGTTGAGCGGCTATTGCTTCACCCACGCACGCTTTGAGGATCTGAATGTGCTCTACGGCCTGCTGATGATGGTGCTGCCGCTGGCTATGTGGATCGTATCCAACTGGTGCTTCACCAGCCTGATGGACGGCGAGGGCTCGTTCAAGGATATCTATATCGCCACGGCGTATGCGCTGGCACCGTACATCATCACCGCCATCCCCATGCTGCTGCTGTCCCATTGCCTGTCCGGAAACGAGGCTTTTATCTACAATACCTTTGATAGCATCATCATGTTCTGGATGCTGGCGCTCATCTTCTTCGGTATGCAGATCACGCACGATTACTCCCTCGGCAAGGGCATCCTGACAGGGGCGCTGACGCTGGTGGGAATGTGTCTGATGATGTTCCTGGCGCTGGTCTGCTTCAATATTGGGCAGGACCTGGTCTCTTTTGTCAAAGACATTTACACAGAAGTTTCGTACAGAACATATTAAGTGGTGAAACGCTATGAGAACAAAGAAAAAACTGTATATCCTACCGGTGGCCGCCGCTGTCCTGGCCCTGCTGATCTTGGTCGTAGCGTTGAACACCGGCGCGCGGCTGGAGCCGTCTTCGCTGAAGGTTGCTGCGGCAGAGGATACCGCGGCCTTCACGCCGGTCAGCGGCGGCGAGGTCTGCCTGGAGAATGACAAAGTCCGGTTTGCCCTGGACGCGGCCACGACCCACTTTACGGTGCTGGATAAAGTGACCGGCACCAGCTTCGCCTCCTATGCCCCCGCGGCGGTGGAGGCCGGCGGCGACGGCTTCTATTCCAGCGAGATCGTTGTGGACTACTACAATGCGGACGGCCTGCAGAAGACCATGTATTCTGCCGATAACAGTGTGGGCTTTGGCAGCTTTACGGTGGAGACCTCCGAAAACGCCGTGCGCGTGTGCTACGATATCCGCGAGTCGGCGACCGATATTTTTGTGCCGGCTGTGTTCACCAAGGAGGCCTTTGAGGAGGAGATCCTCGGTAAGCTGAATGCCGGGCAGAAGCGGCGGATCATCCGCTACTATAAGCTGCGCAATGCGCAGGATAATGCCGACCTGGTCTCGGCCTATCCGGAGCTGAAAAACCAGGAGCTGTACATCGTGATCGACAGCATGAGTGCGACCGACCAGAAAGAGGTTACGGAGTACTTCAATGCGCTGGGCTACACGCCGGAGAAGTATGCGGCAGATACGGCGGAGATGGATATTACCGAAACGGAGTACGATGTGCCGGCCAAATTCCGGATCCCGGTGGAATACCGGGTAACGGAAGACGGCTTCACGGCGACGGTCCTGTCCGATCAGATCACCTCCGCCAGCGAGTCGCATTCCCTGTCTGAGGTACATCTGCTGCCGCTGTTCGGCAGCGTGGCTGAGCCGCGGGACGGATATCTGCTGATACCGGACGGCTCCGGTGCGCTGATGACACTGAAGGAGCGCACGGATCAGCGGCTGAATGTGAAGATCTATGGTGTGGATGAGTCGGTGGATAAAGAACAGACCGTGCAGATTACGCAGAATGCCGTGATGCCGGTCTTTGGCATGAATCGCGGCGATTCCGGCTTTTTTGCCGTGATCGAGGGGGCGGCCGAATGTGCGACCGTGCGCGGCCGCGTGCTGGGCGAGTCGAATTTCAGCAGCATGCTCTATCCCAGCTTTCTGCTCCGCTCCTCGGATACGACGGATATTGCGGCGTACAGCGCCGTGAATGCGCTCAATCTGTACGCGAAGGAGTCTGTGGCAACGGCCCCCAGCGTGCGTTATATACTGCTGGGGCAGGAAAACTGTGATTATTCCTCCATGGCAAAGGTCTACCGGGAATACCTGACCGGGCAGGGGGTCTTTACCGGGCGGCTGGCCGAGGGCACGCCGCTGTATCTGGACTTCACCGGCTATGTGACCGAAAATGCCTCCTTCCTGGGTGTTCCCTACGGCGCCAAGACGCTCCTTTCCACGCTGGAGGGGATTGATCAGGCAACGGATGCCCTGTATGCGGATGGCGTGACCGATATCGCCTTGCGGCTGAAGGGCTATTCGTATAACGGTATGCAGAATTCCATGGTGGATTCGTTCAGGCTGCTGTCCGGCGTGGGCAGCACCGGGCAGCTGGAGGCGCTGGCCGGAAAGCTCCGGCAGAACGGCGGCCTCCTGTACCTGGATGACCCGATCGATATTGTCTATAAGGATGGCGCCTTTGACCGGTTCAGCAAACTTACCCATGCAGCCAAAAAGATCAACCGCATGGTGGTAAAACGGGGCTTCTACGATCCGGTGTTTGTCTCGAAGGATCGCCTGTCCGGGTCCTATTACCTCCTTTCTCCCCGGTATTATGAGGCGCTGGCCGGATCGTTTACCGCTTCCTTTGAGAAGAAAATGGGGTCGCTCGGGGACTATGGCTATTCCTGGGCGGGCTACGGCAGCCGCCTGATCGGCGATTATCAGGCGTCGGATACGATCGACCGCACCGAGGCGCGCCGGATGGCGGACAGCGCGGTCGCCCGTGCCGCAGGATTCGGCAGTATCCTGACGGAGGGCGGCAATATGTACGCGGTGGCGCAGGCGGATACACTTCTGGAGGTGCCCCTGTCCGATTCCGCCTACCGGGTGGTTACCGAAAAGGTGCCGTTCTATTCCATGGTGCTGCACGGGTACAGGAATTATGCCGGCGCTGCCCTGAACCTGGCCGCGGATGCCGAAACGGCATGGCTGAACACCATTGAAAGCGGCGCCAGCATGTACTATTCGTGCATGACCGAGCCGTACACGGTTGTGAAAAACCTGGAACGCCGGCAGACGCTGTATCCGATTTCAGAGACGCTCTGCCATGCGGAGATCGTTGAACGCTACCAGGCCTATGCGCCGGTTTTTGAGCGTCTGTCCACACAGGTCATCGACCGGCACGAGATCACCCCGGAGGGTGTTCATCTGACGGTCTATGAGGACGGCACAGTCGTAGCCGTCAACTACACGACCCAGGCACTGACCTGGGAGGATGTTACGGTGGAGCCCAGAAGCTTTGCTGTTGTGCAGCAGGAGAATACGCCATGAAGATAACGAAAAAGCAAACATTTTCCTTGGAGCGGAAGAGGGCCCGCTATGGGTATGTGTTTACCCTGCCGCTGATCCTGGGCCTGGTGTTCCTGTTCATCCCGAACCTGGTGCAGACGGTGATGTACTCGCTGAATGAGACCGTGATCGGCAGCTCGGGCTATACACTGGAATGGATCGGCTTTAAGTACTATATCAAGGCCTTTACGGGCGATGCGAAATTCCTGCAGTATACCCTGTCCTCACTGGGCGAGCTGCTGGTGCAGGTGCCGGTGGTGCTGGTCTTCAGCCTGTTCATGGCCATGGTGCTTAACCAGAAATTCAAAGGGCGCGTGGTGGCGCGTGCCATCTTCTTCCTGCCGCTGGTCCTTTCCACCGGTATTATTTCCAAGGTGGAGGCCAGCACACAGCTGGATGCCCTGATGTCCATGCGCGACGCGCTGGAGGGGATGCAGGGAACGCAGTTTGATCTGTCACAGCTGCTGCTGTCGCTGAATTTCAATAAAACGCTTGGCGATATCGTGGTGAACGCGGCAAAGGGCATTGAGGATATCGTCAATGCCTCCGGTATGCAGATATTCATTTTCCTTGCGGCGTTCCAGCAGATCTCCCCCAGCGTGTATGAGGCGGCGCAGGTGGAGGGCTGCTCCAAATGGGTGCTGTTCTGGAAGATCGTGATCCCCATGACGGCCAAGCAGATCCTGGTGGCCGGCGTGTATACGGTCGTGGATGTGTTCACCCGCACCGATGGTACGCTGTTCACCTATATTCAGGAGATGGCATACACGAATAACCAGTATTCCTACGCTATGGCGATGTATCTGGTCTATGCAATGGGGCTGGGCATTATGATGGCCATTGCCCTGGCGACCACCTATAAACTGATGAACGGATCGGAAGGAGGCGGTTCCCGTGCGAAAAGAAAAGCTTAAGCTCGGCACTGTGCTGTGGGCCTTTTTCCGGTTTGTGCTGGTGTTCGGGCTGTGCTATGTGATCCTGAAGCCCTTTCTCACCAAGATCCTGTCGGCCTTTATGAGCCGGGCAGATCTGCTGGATGCAACGGTGAAGTATGTGCCGAAGGATTGGAGCCTGTTTTTCTGGAAGCACGCCCTCAGCCACCTGCAGCTGGCCACCGCCGGGGTGAAAAGCCTGCGGCTGGCGCTGATATCGGCCATTCTGCAGATGTTCACCTCCACCATGGTGGGGTATGGCCTGGCGCGGTTCAAATTCAAGGGCAGGAACCTGCTGTTTCTGGCCGTCATCCTCATTATCATTATTCCCTCGCAGGTGTACAGCATTCCGCAGTACCTCGGCTTCCGCTACTTCGGTATCGGGGGGCTGTCGCTCAATCTGCTGGATACCGACTGGCCGGTGTACATCCTGGCCTTTACCGGCCTTGCGATGAAGCAGTGCGTGTATATCTACCTGATGCGGGAGTTCTTCATGGGTATGCCCGCGGATCTGGAAAACGCCGCGGCGGTGGATGGTGCCTCGGTCATGGGCACCTTTACCCGGATCGTGCTGCCCAATGCCCGCACCATGATGATCACCGTGTTTCTGTTCGCCTTCTGCTGGCAGTGGACGGATATCCGGTTTTCCACCCTGTATTTCTCTGATCACATGACGCTGACACAGGTGGCTGCCTCCAGTGGTTTGATGGCGGTGTACACCGACAGCGGCGTCCTGGATAAGATGGGCACCGCTATCGCACAGAATGCGGCGGCTATCCTTATTATTCTTCCGTTGGTTGCTCTGGCCATCGTGTGTCAGAAGTTCCTGGTGCAGAGCATCGCGCAGTCCGGGCTTGCCAACTGATCCGGCTGGCCCGTTCCACCCTTTACCGACCGCGGATGGGCTCATCCTGCGGCAATCAATACAGTACAGTGCACAGTATCACACAACGAATACCCAGAACAAGTAAGGAGGAACAATCATGAAAAAAGCATTTTGGAGCAGACTGATCGCACTCGGTATGACGGCGGTGCTGCTGGTCAGCCTGGTCGGCTGCGGCGGCGGCAAGACGCCGGATGCCAACGACGGCGACAACAATACCAGCGATACCGGCAAGACCGACGATACCGTGGTGGATCTCGGTGGCTACGAGTTTGTACTGACCAGCCCCTTTATCCAGGATTCCCCGGATATGGAGACCGTGATGGGCAGTGAGCGCAGCTTTGAGGAGGCCCGTCAGTATGTTGAGAAGACCTACAACTGCAAGATCAAGGTGACCAGCCTCTGGCCGAGCATGGAAAACCTCCGTGCCAAGACGATGGCCGGCGATAAGTATGCCGATATCATCCACATCCCGATGAATTTCCTGCTGCAGGCCATCCGGGCAGGGTATATTCAGGATCTGAATACCGTCAAGGGCTTGTATCCGGACGACTACCGCTGGGTGAAGGCCTGCACGGAAATGGCCACCTACGATAAGGGCGTCTACGGCCTCAATTTCATGCGTCCCTCCGAGGTGCGTACCTGCCTGGTGTACAACCGCGATGTGCTGAAGAGGTGCGGCGTCACCGAGAGCATGGAGCAGCTGGTGCGGGATAAGCAGTGGACCTTCGATAAGTTTGAAGAAATCATGAAGAAGTGCACCAAGGATACCAACGGTGACGGCAAGACCGACATTTTCGGCATGATCCCGGCCATCTGGAACGAGCTGGGTGTCGCGATGATCAATTCCAACGGCGGCAGCCTTGTGAAGGTGGAAGATGGCGTGGCCAAGGAGAATTTCTCTGCGCCGGAGGCCGTGGCTGCCCTGAACACCCTTTCCAAGTGGGTCAATGACGATAAGATCGTGGCCAATGTGTACGGCGCTGAGTCGCGGCTGGGCGTGACGACGCAGGCGTACTCGAATTACTTTGTCAACGGCGAATGCGCGTTCATGTTCTGCGAGAGCTGGCTGATCACCCAGCAGATCAAGCCGATCGCCAACAATGTGGATTACGGCATTCTGCCGCTGCCGATGGGGCCGAATGCGACCGATTATGTGTCGACCGCTTACAACGCGCTGGCGTTTGCCATCCCCTCCACCAACACCAAGGATATCGATAAGACCGTGATCGTGATGAATGCCCTGGCCAAGGCGGTTGCCGGCGACGAGAATGACAGCGAGGCACAGGCCACCTACGACTACGATATCATGATGGACTACTTCGGCAAGGAGGATGCCGACGCGGCCGAGATGTATAACCTCATCCTCAGCAAGTCCTATGTGGACAGAGGCGCCGGTGTGGATGCTCTGCTGGCGGACTTCGGCTCCGAGGTCGTGGTGGATGCCTGCCTGCGGCAGTTCGGTACGCCGGCGGCGGCCATTGAGTCGATCAGCGGCATGTACGATGACCAGATCAACAGCATCTATAACAAATAAATGACAAGTATTGTGGAGAGGAGCAGTGGCTTATCATGAGGGATCACACGCTTCATCGCAGCCGACTGTTGGCCTTTGTCATGGCGGTGATCATGCTCAGCGCGCTTCTGGTGCCTACCGTGGCGCAGGCATCGGAAACGGCGCTGGACAGCTATGACAGTACAACGGATATCGGCAGCCAGCTGATGCCCAAGGGAGAGTTTACGGCAGAGACGGTCGCCTGGCGGAATGAGCTGTTCTTCAAGGCAGTGAAATACCACCAGAATGCCTATAATCTGACGGTGGATGCCTTCTATCTGGAAAATGAAAAATCCTCAGAGGACAGCCTGCGGTTTATTGTGGCCAAGGCCAAGGATACCTACCAGAACAACGCTGAGGTGATGATTGAGGTCGTCGTCACCGGGCCGTATGTACATATCTTTTCCCGCCAGCCCGGCGGCCGGCAGGAAACCATCCGGGACTTCTTCCAATCCCACGGGAAGGTGGGGGAGAAGAGCGCCTTTGCCGTGCGCTATTCCAACCGCCGGCTGTGGTTCTATGAGAACGGGCAGAAGGTATTTGCCAATATCGATCTGGGCAAATACAGCCGCTATACGGATGTGCAGCCGTATGTGGGGCTGGCATTCCAGTCGGCTGCCGGCACCTATTCCAACCTGCATCTGTGGGGCAAGGGGATCGAGTATTACGGCGATTTTCCCGCGATGCCGGAGGGCAATGGGGATTACGCGCCCTATATCGGAATAAAATCCGAGCAGGGCACTGCCACCACCCTCGAAAATGGTGTGCTGCAGAATGCAAGAAGCTGCGCCGATATGATCTCGTTCACCAAGCTGCCCTTTACCGACCAGGATACCTATGCCTGGAGCTTTGAGGTCACGGTGGATGAAGCGGCAAAGAACTACCACGGCGTGCGGCCGATCCTGCGCGCCGATGAGAAGCTGAAGAACCGCTACCAGCTGGTGTTGGTGGAAAGCTCTGTAATTGTGATGTATAACGATACGGAGATCCGGTCTGCCGCATATAAGCGCGTTTTGGGAAAGCCCAATAAAATCGGCGTTGTTGTCAGCCCGAAGAGTGTATCGGTATGGGTGGATGATGTGCTGGTGCTGGATAGTGTGCCGCTGGAGTACGATCTGCCGTCGCATCCCGGCATCAAATATGAGCTGACCAAGGCCACCATCAAGGATATGCATTTCTACTACACGCAGCCTACGCCCTTTGTGACTCCGGCTTCCGATCCCACCATTCCGGCATTTACGGGCGGTATGTACAACGGTGCCCAGTATATGAAGGTGATGGCCGGCAATAAGGAGGCCGCGTACTCCAACCATACGGTGACGAAAGCGGACGGTCTCGGCAATAAGTATACCTTCGAGAACCTCTCGCTGACGGATGATGCTGCCTATACCATGCGCACCAGCATGACCATTACTAAGGGTTTCGCCAAACCATGGGAAGGGCCGCGTATCATGTTCCGCACCTGCAAGCAGGGGGATATTTATATTGCCTTCTGTGATACCCGCGCGATCGTGCTGATTGGCGGCGGTACCGAGCTGGAATCCTGCCCCATGCCGTTCAAGGTCGGCCAGACCTATGATGTGGCCATCGAGTCCGACCAGGATAAGGTGAATGTATGGGTGGACGGCAAGCTGATCTTCAACCAGGTGGCACTCTCCAAGACCGGGGAGAAGACCGCCGCCAAGCCGGGCATACAGCTGGAGAACTGCGATGCCACGCTGGCCGATATGAAGATCTACGGCAAGTCGGTGGTTCTGACGAACGATATCTTCGATCTGAATCTGCACAACAACCCGTATTTCAATTCGGCCTCTGTGCCGAAAATGCCGGCCGGCAATATCAACCACTTTGACAATGTCAAGCTGAATGTGGAAAAATCGCGTGCGAAATACATGGATGGCACGCTGTATGTGCCCATCACCAGCGAATACAATTCCTACACCTTTGTCGATCAGGACAAATCGCAGGGCCTGAATGGTCTGAAGAAGACGGACACCTTCGTGTGGCACTACAAGGTTAAGCCGCTGCAGATATCCGCCGTGGAGCTGGAGGGCAGCAAGCGGCAGGACGCCGGCCTCACTTTCACCGTGAAGGAGAGCATCCACCCCTCCGGCAGCAATACCAACTACCGCAGCACGCTGTGCCTGATGGATAACCGGGCCGAGCTGCAGATCTGGCAGAATTCTGTACAGATCAAGAACTATGTCAACAACGATTTTACGCTGCAGCAGGATAAGGAATATACCGTGGATATGCTGGTCGGTCCCGACTGGATGAAGGTGTGGATCGACGGTGTGCTGACCTTTACGGCGTTTGACCTGCCGGATTATCAGCTGTGCTTCAGGGTCTCTGCGGCCAATATCCAGGCGGAGCTGTCGGATTTCCAGCTGTACAATGTGCAGGCGGAAACGAACGCGTCCGTGCTGCCGGTGATCGCAACCGGCAAGACGACGCACGCCGGGGATACGCTGGCGGCCGTGGCTGCCCAGGTCATCCCGCTGGCCAGAACCGCCTGGACCTCCACGCTGCTGATCGTGGCGTGTGTGGTGCTGCTGGGCGGAGCGGCTGTTCTGGCGGTTTTCGCCGTGAAGAAGCTGCGCAAGAGTAAGAAGTCCGGAGCTGAGCAGCCTGAGCCGGAGCAAGTGGAAGGAGCGACAGGGCAATGAAAAAGAGATGGATCATAATCATCAGCATTTGCGTTGTCTTGCTGATGTCGGGCGGCGTTTTTTCCGGCGTGTATGCGGCGGCACAGGTTCAGCAGGCGCAGCAGGAGGAAAAGCTGCGTGCAGAGAACAGCCAGGCCAGCATTACCGAGGCCTTCCATGACCAGGCCAATGAATACATGGTGCCTCTGGAGCCGACAAAAGAGGATGATATCACCGTCCGTCTGCGCACCAAGCGCTATAATGTGAACAAGGCGCAGGTGCAGTATACCACGGATGAGGGGAAAACCTGGCAGACGGCGGATATGTCCTTCGAAAAGCATGATGATACCGGGTATTTCGATTTTTGGGTCGGCAAGATCCCGGCACAGGAGAGCATTTTCTATTATCGCTTTATCTGCGCCAATGATACCGGCAGCTATTTTGTGGACCGCACGCTGCAGCCGGATATCATGGAGAACAATACCTATTCCGATTGCTGGGCGGTCTCGCCGGGCTATCATTCGGCGGACTGGGCCAAGGGCGCGCTGTGGTATAACCTCAGCCCGGACGCCTTCTATAATGGCGATATTTCCGGCGATGTGACGGTTTCGGACAGCAATGATATCAACTCCTGGAACCACTGCCGCCGCACCCTGGCAGATAAGTATGGCGGCGACCTGAAGGGCATTGCCAAGAAGACAGACTACATCAAGGGTCTGTATGCGGATGCGGTATTTATGAACCCGTTCAACCGCGCTGATCAGAATGTGGGTTACGGCCCGCTGTACTACGATATGGTGGAGCCCTCGTTCGGCAATGCGCAGAGCCTGCAGGATACGCTGGCGGCGCTGCACAGCAGCGGCTTTAAGGTCGGCAGCGATGCGGTGCTGACCTTTACCCCGTACAACAGTGCGTATTACAACAGCGGCAGCACCTGGCCGTTTGCCGGCGCCGCGCAGGATGAGAACAGTGCTTGGAAGGATATGTTCGTCTTCTACCACTGGCCGGATAATGTCCATCTGTCCTGGTCCGGCCCGGCGCTGGATCATTCCAGCAAGACACTGCAGGAGCTGCTGTATACCAACAAAAATTCCTATATGCAGTATTACACCGCCGCGCCGTTTAACCTGGATTCCTGGCGTTTTGACTGCGGCGGCTGGCTGTATGGCCGCACGGACACCGGCTATCTGAGCGATGTGCAGGTGCTTTCGGTCATCAAGCAGAACCTGCAGACGATCAACCCGGAGATCTTCCTTGTATCGGAAACCTCCGGCTACAATTCCATGATGTCCACGGTGTGGGATTCGCAGTGGAACTTCAGCCTGGCGAGAAACTGGCTATATGGCTACATCAAGGGCAGCACCAATGTGGCGACCCTGAAAAGCGGACTGAATACGACCCTGGGTGTGTATCCCCGCCCGATCGCCCTGAGCACCTATAATCTGCTGACAACGCACGACGAGGTGCGGCAGGACGCCAATACGCCGGACTACATGGCCCGGCCGGCCCACCTGATTTTGATGACCTACATCGGTTCGCCCAGCATCTATTACGGCGACGAGGTCAACCTGGAGCGGAAGAATGAGGACGGCATCGGCTACAATGCCTCCTTCTACGCTATGGAGTGGGACGAGAGCAACTGGGACCGCGAGCGCTACAATCTGTATAAGACCCTGGGCGAGCTGCGCAGCAAGTATAGTGCGCTGAAGACCGGCGCCGTGCGCGATCTGCTGCTGGACAGCGCCCAGAATGTCTACGCCTTCGGTCGTTGGGACGATAAGGGCACCGTCATCACGGTGGCCATGCAGAACAAGGAAACCACCACGGTGGATGTGGAGGCGCGGCTGCTGAGCGTAAAGGACGGCGCGGTGTTTACCGATTGGTTCACCGGCAAGCAGTATACGGTGGATGAGAACGGCATGCTCCACCTGGATGTCATTCCCGGCGGCAGCGTTTTCGTCAGCGGCAAAAAGGCCGGCCAGTACCGGAGCATCTATACGGTCAGCAACCTGAGCCGTGCGGATGCCAATGTCTATCTGACGGACACCGGCGTGTACCAGCTGGAGGGCAACGGCAAGCTGGATAAGGCCGACAAGCTGACGCTGGCAGCCACGGAGCTGTACGGTGCCGGCAGCCTGTCTGCCACGGCAGAGGGCGACGGCCGGGCGGTCCTTTCCATCCGGCAGGAGGCCACCGCCAAGGCGGCCGCCTATAATGTGACCATCTACGGCGACAAGCTGACGGTGACGGCCCGCAAGAAGACCGGCGGCAATCAGGAAACCATCTGTGAGGCAAAGTATGAGGCCGGTACGGCGGTGAAGATCGACCGTGACGGCAACAACCGCTTTGCCGTGTTCACGGCCAAGCTGGACGAGGACGGCGCTGTTTCCGGCGAGTGGACCGAGGTGGAGGGCAGCGCCTGCACCATCGCGATGGAGTATGAGGCGGTGATCGGCTTTGCCCCGCTGGAGGGCAGCGTCACGCTGAAGCATGTGACCGCCGAGTCGCGCAAGGACGAGGTCGGCTTCGACCACTTTGATACCGAGCAGGGCAATGCCCTGCTGACCTACAGCGACAAGAAGAGTGCGTCCGTTGAGGACGGTGCGCTGACCCTGACCGCTAAGGACGGCATCACCTGGGCGAATGCACAGAGCAAGGATGATGACTGGACCTTCAAGGCGGAGCTGGATACGGCCATTGAGAAGGAAGGCAGCTACGCCGGTGTCTGGTGCGTGAGCGATGAGGAGCAGTGGGTGGCCGCCGGCCGCACGGTGATCGACGGCACGCCGGTCATCTTCCTCGGCAAAACGACCAACGGCACCATGCAGGTGGATGCCTATGTGAAGGATGCGAACCCGCAGGCCTCTGTGGTGCTCCAGCTGCAGCGTATCGGCAGCTACTATACGCTGGCCTATTCCTACGATGGCAAGAGCTTCACCGTGATGGAGGATCGGCTGTTTGCCAACTTCAGCTCGGAGAATGTCGGCGTGTTTGTGTCCGGCAAGGCCAAGGCTACCTTCGATTATGTCAGCTTTGGCGATTGCGTCGGCGGCGGTCAGGCGGTCAATACCCCCTACGCCTCCGGCGTGGTGGATGTGGACTACTCCGATGCCGTGGAGGCGATGGTAACGGAAAAGACCGTGATCGTCAGCGGCACCTGGGAATACGGCCACGAGGGCTACTACCAGAGCGAGAAGACCGGTACCGCCCAGATGGGCTTTGCCGGCAAGAGCTATGAGGACTTCAAGCTGAATGTGACCCTGAAGCTGGAGGACGGCAAGGGCTATGCGGCCGTCGGCTTCGGCAAATCGGCACATGACAGCGAAGAGAAGGACGGCTTCCTGCTCAAATATACCCGCAATGGTCAGCTGAGCCTGTTCAAGAATGGGGTCGAGATGTCCAGCGTGACCGTGAAAAAGCAAAAGGGCGAGGATGCCCTGCGGGTCATTCTGGAGGTCAAGAACGGCAATATCCGTGTGTATGTCGGCCAGAACGCCTCCTGCGCGCTGAGCCTTGACAATACCGGCTATGCCGGCGGACATGTCTGCTTCTACGCCGTGGATACGGCGGCCCGCTTCCTGAACAACCGCCTGACCTCGCTTTCGGCCAGCTGGAATATCCTGACCAGCACGAACGGTCAGAGAAGCACCGTGTTCGGCGGCGTGAATACCATTGTCTGCAAGGGCAAGGTGGAGTCCAGCATGAACAAGTACGGTGCGGCCACCCTGCTGGGTGTCGGCACAACCGACCTGGTCACCTCGCTGGAGATCAATCTCGGTTCTTCCACCGAGGCCGGTGTGCTGGTCTGCGCCTCCGAGGGCGCCTCGAAGGCAGTTGACGGTATCAGCCTGGTGCTGAATAAGGCAGGCGACCTGGTCCTGTGTGCTGACGGCACGGAGGTTGGCCGCCACAGCCTGGGCGAGGGCACCAAAGCAGCCACTGTGATGCTGGTGAAGAAGGACCGGCTGTGCCAGGTGTATGTCAAGGGCACGGCGGCGCCGGTGATCACCTATGAGGATACCTGTAACCGCGGCGGCACCTACCAGCTGTTTGCCACGGATAATGAATCCCGCTTTGTCGGCTTTGGGCTGGAGGATATCCACAATATCCGGGTGGAGGACAGCACCCTGTATAAGCTGTGGCAGCGGGGCCAGCTGTACCACATCCAGCCGACGACCTACCGCGAGAATTTCAACAGCCAGAGCGGCTGGGAGAGCCTGACGAAGTATCACACGGACCATGGCACCTGGGAGATCAAGGACGGGGCACTTTCCTGCACCGTTTCTCAGGGCTGGGCATCCGGCGTGACGATCTACGACCGACTGTTTAGCGACTTTACCATGGAATTCAAGTACCGCTTTGACGATTCCAGCGATAACTTTGCCGGTGTGCTGCTGTATAAGCCGCGCATTGACGACACCAACAACACGGCCAAGTATTCGCTGCTGCTGTACAGCAATGGCAATGTGATCCTGTACGAGGCCAGCACAAAGCAGTTTGCGGCACAGGGTAAGATCGAGAACTTCGAGGTCGGTAAATGGAACCAGCTGCGTGTGGTCAGTGTGGGCAACAGCATTCAGGTCTACCAGGGGGATAAGTGCCTGATCGATTACAGCAATGCCGCGCTGAGCGGTGCCGAGGGCTTTATCAGCTTCACGGCCAACCGCACGCTGGTGTCCTTCGACGATGTGCTGATCGATCCCAAGAAATAAAGGAGTGAGAGAGATGTCAAAAGAGAAAATTCTGCGGGTGCTATTGCCCGCAACGGCGGCTACGCTGGCCATTGTGGCGGTGTGCGTGCTGTGCATCCTCTTCCTGACGCGGTGTCAGCACGGGGTCAAGGACCCCGCGAGTGACCCGGACAGCAGCTCCCCGTCCAGTGTGCCGGCCATGGCTGATGATGTGGAGATCAGCGACCGGGAGGATTTTGACTGGCGCTCGGAGGCCGGCAATACCCCCGGCAAGGATGAGTCCTTCAGCAATATTCAGCCGGATTCCACGCCCGGCGGGGACCCCAATACCTCGCAGGGCGAGGAGGGCGATATCGGCCTGCGGCACGACGAGAGCAAAAACCAGGGGCAGGAAGCCGATTACAGTACTTGGGATATGGTGCAGCCGTAAGGCGCCCCACGGAAGGAGGAAACGGTCATGAGAAATGTCACGAAAAAGGCTATGGCGTCTGTGCTCTCGGCCGCACTGCTGGTGGGGTCTCTGCTGCTGCCGGGGATCATCCGCGTGCGTGCGGCAGATGATGCTCCGCGCTTTGTCTCGGAGATCACGCTGACAGACAGCGACCCCAACACCGCCAATACGCTGGATAAATACGATCTGCTGGAGAATCCCTCCGCCGGCCTTGTGCTGGCGGAGGGGGATACCTATGTCTTCGACATGGATATCAAGGCCGGCAGCTGGAACAATGCCGGAAAGGCATGGGCCTTTGGCTTTGATCTGCTCGGAAATCCGGAGGCATTCGAGAGCAGAGAATTGCGGCTTTCCGGCATCGAGCTCAACAACAATATGGTGCTCTATTGGAATGCGGCAAAGCCGTGGGAGCAGGGCGTTCTCTCCCTTGAGAGCGGGGACGGAAAGATCAATGTGTGGGGCGGCGGTGATTATCACTACCGTTTTACCGTAAATGCGTATGAGAACATCCAGCTGCGATTCTGGTATGGGAACACCGCACAGGGGTATAGCAATAAAGAGCCCGATTATGTCGGAACGGTTGCCTGGGACGATGTTTACGGCCTGAACACCCTGAAGCCGGACGACGGCAAGCTGTTCTATCCGAACATGGCGTTCTTCGATCAGAACGGTAAGATCACCAATATTACCGTGCGGCACAGCAGCCAAACGGGCGGCAGTGTGGATACGGTAGAGCAGATCGAACTGATAGACACGGATACTGCAAATAAAGGTACGCTTGCCAAATACGATCTGCTGAAAGATCCCGCAGCAGGCCTTGCGCTGGCGGATGGCGATACTTATGTTTTTGATATGGATATCAAAATCGGCAGTTGGAATAATGCCGGAAAGGCGTGGGCTTTTGGCTTTGACCTGCTTGGAAGCCCGGAAACATTTAACAATGGAACGGAATTAAGGCTTTCCGGTATCGAATTCAACAACAATATGGTGCTCTATTGGAATGCGGCAAAGCCGTGGGAGCAGGGCGTTGTTACGGCTACCGCTTCCCCGGGCGGAGACGGAAAGCTCCAAATATGGGGCGGTGGTGATTATCATTATCGCTTTACCGTAACAGCCTATGAGAGCATCAAGTTTGAATGGTGGGGCAAGAACACTGCGCAGGGGTATAGCAATACTGCCCCCTCTTATGTCGGAACGGTTGCCTGGAGTGATGTTTACGGCCTGAGTACGCTGAATTCCGACAGCGGTGCGCTGCTCTATCCGAACATGGCGTTCTTCGATCAAAACGGTAAGATCACCAATATTAAAGGTACTCATGTACGGGTGGTAAAGCCGCCGGTGATCGGCGCAAAGGATGTCGACCTTGCTGCGGACCGGGAGCTGCCGGGCAGCTTTGCCGGTAGCGAAGATACCCTGCTGGATCTCGGCTTGATCGAGCCGACAATGACCAAGAGCACATGGAACTATTCCGCCACCTTCCGGTATGATCAGTTTGGTGGCGAATACAGCGGCCTGAACGCCATCTTTGCCGAGGGAACCTATGCCGGCCAGCGGCAGAACCTGATGATCGGCGCCAAGGCACATCAGCAGAATGGGCAGGTAGTCGATACCCAGCTGGTGCTGCGCGTTGGTGCGGATGGTACCGTGCTGCATGAGGCAACGCTGCCGGCTGTGTTCACCGCCGGAACGGAGTATACCCTCACCGTACGGGCAAGAGTCGGTAAGGTATCCTTCTGGATCAATGATGAGCTGCTGCTGGAGAGCTTTGACCTGACAGCGGCCGAGGTGACGGACCTGATGCCGAAATTCGGCTTCAATGCCGACGGAACGAGCGGTACGATCTCCGCTATCCATGTGTGGGGAAATATCGCCTGTGTGATACCGGCACCTACCCGCCCGGAAACAGCAGCAAATCTGCTGCAGGATTGTGAGGAGATCGCCTCCTTTACCCCCACCTTCCGCAAAAACTATTACGATAACAGCAAGATCCAGGTGCAGGGGGACACCTGGTACTATTCCGGCAGCTATATCTATGAGGGTATGCCTGCCTATGGCGGTATCACCCCGATATTCGGCGAGGGCACCTATACCAAGCCGGCCGGTCAGAACACAGCGGCGGTCACCGGCACAAGAGAGCTGTCCGTCACCGCACGCTCCGGCGGTTTTGCGGCAGGAGCCAGACAGACGCAGAGCGTGATCTGGGCGGACGAGGAAGCAATCAAGGTGGACAGCGTCTCCGGCCTTTCGCTGGAGCTCGGGAAGAAATACACCTGGACAGTGAGAATGACGAACGGACTGCTGTCCTTCTGGCTGAATAATGTACTGGTTTTTGACGATGTGGATCTGGCCTCCTACGGCATTACGAACATCCGGCCGAAATTCGGGTTCCTGCCCGATGGTTCGAGCGGCACACTGTCGGATGTGCAGGTCTGGGATACGGTCACGACCGAGTATAAGCCGGTGTATACGGAAAAGGACATCAACAATGCGGTGCTGTCCGATGTGCAGCTGTCTGCCGCAGCCGGCCGCCTGCTGTATGAGGGAATTTCCTATACCGATAACGGCGGGTACAACTATGCGGCCGATGTTACGGGCAAGGATACCCGCCTGATCGCGGCAAAGGTCGGTGAGGATACCGTGGAGGCCTACTATGACGGTGCCGCCGCGTATCTGGTCCGGCACAGCAGCAGTGGGGATACGGTGATCGCCAAGGCTGCCGCCACGGTGGATGTATCCGCCGGCCGCCGGTATATTGTCCGGTACGACGCCGGTAAGGTCTCGTTCTGGGTCAATGATGTCCTGGTGCTCAGCCAGGTGGCGGTGGATGGCTCTGCGCCGGCGGCCGGTGCAGTCACGACCGCTGCGGCCGGCAGGCTGAGCAATATCCGCCTGTGGGGGGATGTGTCCCAGATCGGCGGCACGGTGTACCAGCCCTTTGAGGACATTGCCCCCTACCGTGGGGAGCAGAAGACCTATCCCGCGGCAAACGGCTATGTATTCGGCGGTTGGTATCAGACCGCAGATGAGGCTAAGCCCCTCACGACCGATACCACCGACGGTGCGGCCTATGCCAAGCTGGTGCCGGAAACGGTGCTGAGCGTCAAGACCACCGTGCTGAAGGATGCCGCCTACACGGCGGATAAGACGGATCTGCGCTTTGTGACAACGGTCGATTCTCTGCGGTATCGCCGTGTCGGCATTACCCTGAGCAGCGACGGCAAGGCCCGCACCTTCACCAGCCGGGATGTGTATAAGAGCATCAAGACCGGCAAGGAGGAAAATGCGTGGGCTTCTCCGAAGAACGCCTTCTGCAGCGATTCCCTGTACTTCTTCACCGTCAAGGTGAACGGGATCGATCGGTTTGACGCCGTGTGGACGGCCACGCCCTGCTGGACGACGCTGGATGGCACAGAGGTGACCGGCGTGCCGACCGAGATCGCCGTGAATGACAAATTCGGTAAGCGCGTGGCGCAGGAGCAGCTTGGCCTGAACGGCAACACGCTGCTGCAGGTTGCGGACGATAAGACGAACACGATGGCCTATGTGATCCGCACAAATGACGGAAAAACGGTGGTGATCGACGGCGGCAGCAAGGACGATGCAGCCTACCTTGTGTGGCTGCTGAAGACCCGTTACGGGGTGTCCTCGGTGGATGCGTGGTATGTCACCCACGAGGATGGCAACCACACCGGCGCGCTGGAAAGCATCCTGGACGACGGCAGCCTGACGATCGGGAAGATCTACTACAACTTCCAGGCCGGCTCCACCGGCAGCCTTAAGACAAAGCTGGCCGCGGCGGCCAATGCCGAGGAGATCGGCCGCGTGACGCACGCCTACGGTGCTGTAACCATCCGTGCGGTCAATGACCACAAGGACTACGCACAGACAGCCAATTCGGCTGACAAAGCCACCACGGTGCTGCTGGCCGAATTTGGCGGCAGCCAGAATACCGGTGTGCTGTTCCTCGGCGACCTGACCAAGGAGACCGAGGCCTATGTGCTGAAGCAGGCGCAGGATGCCGGCATCGATATGACCGGCAAGGTGGTGCAGCTGGATAACCACGGCAGCATTTCCTGCTCCAAGGCATTCTACGAGCAGCTGCAGCCGAAGGCCTGCCTGTGGCCGTGTGTGCGGAGCACCTGGGATAATAGCGGCGATCTGCGCAGCTTCCTCACGGCACACGGAGCAACTGCACAGTATTCGGCTGTGTCCCAAAATATCGAATTCCGCTAAAAGTGTTTTGCCCCGCATCGGACTCACGCAATCAGCCGCGTCTGATGCGGGGCAAAGTTAAGAAAGGCAAAATATGAAAAAAGACGCAACTTTTCTGCCGGTCTACCGGCCGCAGGCCGGCGGCTACCAAAATCCGCTGCGCCGGGGCGAGCAAACACCCGACCCGTGCATTGTGTACTGCACGCATAACCACTGCTATTATGGCGTACATACCGGCGACCACCGGGTGGAGCTGTACCGCAGCAAAACACTGAACGGCATATTCTGCGGCCAGCCCAAGGTGGTATATGAGGCGAACGAGGCGGACAAAACCTACGGCTCCTTCTGGGCGCCGGAGCTGCATTTCATCGATGGCCGCTGGTATATCTACACCAGCACCCACCAGGCCAGGGACAACCGGGGGTTCAAGCATGTGCTGTGCCTTGCGGCGAAGACCGACGACCCGATGGACGGCTTTGTGCTGGGCGGGCACCTGAACCCGGAAGTGTTCGGGATCGACCCGACGGTGTATCAGGACAAAAAGACCGGCCGGCTGTTTCTGTGCTTCTCCCTGGTCGATGACGGTGACCGGGCGGTCTACGGCAAGCAGCGCCTGGCGCTGCAGGAGCTCAGCTCCCCCACCGCCACGGCGGGGGACTATACCGTGATCGCTGAGGCCACCTACGATTGGGAAACGGTGCCGCCCTATTGCGGCAGGAGCACCATCAACGAGGGAGCTTACTTCATCGAGAGCGGCGACCGGCTGTTCATTATTTACTCCGGCAATGGCTGCTGGAGCGACGATTATGTACTGGGGCTGATCGAGTATACCGGCGGGGATTTCCTGTCGGCCGATTCCTGGGTCAAGGACAGCGTACCGTTTATGGTAAAGGGCAATGGCAACTATGGCCCGGGGCACGCGACCTTCTTCTATTCGCCGGACAGGACCGAGCTGTGGATCTGCCACCATTGCCTGGCGCACTCCGACCCGGAGAATGTGGAGATCCCGCGGTACTGCCACTGCCAAAAGGTCTTTTTTGATCAGACAGGCTTTCCGCATGTCGGTATGCCGGTGCCGCCGGATACCTTTTACCAGCCGCCCGCGGGGGAATAAGCGGAGGATTTACGCATGTACCAGATGCCATTTCTGCACAGACAGCGGCAGCCGCAGGAGTCGATGTTTACCCTGACCGATCAAAGCGGGTCGCTGCGTATGTTTTCCCTGACGATCCCGCTGTTTTTCCGCCAGCTGTGCACCGTGCTGCTGGGGACGATCAGCACAGTGATCCTGACGCGGGTTTCCGAAGAGGCTGTAACGGCGGTGAATATCGCCAATACCGTGATCAATATCCCGCTGAATATGATCACCATGATCGCCAACGGTATGGTGATCATTCTCGGCCTTTCTCTGGGGGCGGGGCAGACGAAGGACGGCGGCAGCATCTATGCCACCGGTATGCTGGCGGCACTGTTCTTTTCCCTTGTTTTGGCCGGGGTGTCCTGGGGGGCGGCGTATCCGCTTCTCCGGCTGATGCATATTGAGGGCAGCGTATTGGAGCAGGCGGTGCTGTATTTCCGTATCCGCATGGGCTGTATTCTGTTTACGGCACTGACCGGATGCATTACAGCCACTCTGCGGGCCTACGGCAGTGCCGCTCCCACCCTGATCTCCGGCCTCTTGGAAAACGGGGTCAATGTCCTTGCTTTCGCTGTATGTGATCAGCGGCCTCTATACCGGAAATAAGGTGGCCGGGGTGGCCTTTGCCGTGGTTATCGGCCAGCTTGCGGGGCTTCTGTATTCCTTTGCGGCGTTGTTCCGCCGCAGGACGGTGCCGCAAAGGGGGCGGTTTGCCGCGCAGCAGCTGCGGCGGATCCTGCGCGTGGGGATCCCCAGCGGGCTGAGCCTGCTGACCTATGTGGTCACGGCTGCATTTTCCACCTCGGTAATCGCTTCGCTCGGGCAGGCGGCGGTCAATGTGAAGATCTTCACCGCCAATATTTCCGGGTTTACTTATCTGTTCGGCTACGCCATGGCGCAGGCCGGGGCGCTGATGATCAGCCGGTATGCCGGCAGCGGCCGCTACGCGCTGGCGGATCGCCTGTTCCGCTGGAACGCCTGCATGGTCCCGCTGCTGGATGCCGTGCTGGCTTTTGCGGTGTTTCTGTTCACCGGTCCGCTTATGCGGCTGTTTACCGATGAACCGGAGCTGCTTGCGCAGGCGCGGATCATTTTCCTGATCGATATTTTCATTGAGGCAGCGCGCGGACAGACCCATGTGGGAGAGAATTCTCTGTGCAATGTGGCCGATACGGTCTACACCTCCATCGTCAGCATGGCCTCCTGCGTGTTGATCGGCGCGGGTCTCAGCTGGCTGCTGTGCCTGCGGTGCGGGCTGGGGGTCTATGGTTACTTTGTTGCTTCGGCCATTGACGAAACGGTGCGGGGCTGCCTTTTCCGCCTGCGGTGGCATAGCGGCCGCTGGAGGCTTTCCGCCCAGCGGGCGTAGCTTTGGGTGGGAACAAACACGGATAGGAGAAACAGTATGTGGAAAAACAAGCTTTGTCTTGGAACCAGTGATCAGTTTGACCTGAGCACAGAAGAACAGATCCGCCTTTTCCATAAAATCGGGTTTGACGGCTTTTTTACCGGGTATACGACCCGCGCCGCTGTGGCGGAGCAAAGAAAAGTGGCCGATGAGACCGGTATGCTTTTTCAGTCGGTGCACGCCCCGTTTGTCCGGATGAAGGAAATGTGGGAAACCGGCGAGGCGGCAGTGGCGGAGCTGATCGGCTGTCTGCACGCCTGCGCCGAAAACGGCGTGCCGATCATGGTTACGCATACCTTTATCGGGTTTGATGACCATACGCCGAACGAGCGGGGTCTTGAAAACTTCGGTAAGGTGGTAAAAGAGGCGGAACGCCTCGGGGTCAAGGTCGCTTTTGAAAACACGGAGGGCGAGGAATATCTGGCGGCGGTGATGGAGCGCTTCGGGGATAGTCCTGCGGTGGGCTTCTGCTGGGATACCGGGCATGAGATGTGCTATAACCGGTCGCAGGATATGCTTGCCCTATATGGTGATAAGCTGATCGCCACCCATCTGAACGATAATCTCGGGATACGAGATTTTAATGGGAATATTACCTGGATCGACGATCTGCACCTGCTGCCGTTCGACGGCATTGCCGATTGGCAGAGGATAACCGACAGGCTGGATAAATGCAACTATACCGGCGTGCTGACCTTTGAGCTGAACCGGCATTCCAAGCCGGATCGCCATGAAAATGATTTTTATAACGAAATGCCGATTGAGCAGTATTTGACACTTGCCTATATGCGGGCATGCAGAGTAGGAGCTCTCAGAAGGAATGATTAGCAAAAGCAAAAAAGGTACAGGCATATTTTTGATGTGCTATATAGCCTACACGGCAATCTATGTGGCGCGTCTCAATCTTTCCATGGCCGCGCCGCAGATGATGGAGGAAAGTGTCATATCGGCCGCGCAGATCGGCGTGCTGAACGGTGTTTTCTTCGTCGTTTATGCGATCGGGCGACTGATAAGCGGCAAGGTCGGGGACAGGCTTTCTCCTGCGGTGATGATCACCACGGGGCTTGCCGCGTGCGGCGTAAGCAATGTGCTTTTCGGCCTGTTTCCGCCGTTTCCGGCGCTGGTCGTGTTTTGGGCGTTGAACGCCTTTTCGCAGTCCATGCTGTGGAGCTCGGTGTTGTGCTCCCTTGTCGGCGCCTACGGAAAGGACAAAGCGCGGAAAATGACCCCGTACATGGTGACCTCGGTCGCTTTCGGAAATGTTGTCGGCATCCTGGTCAATACCGGGATCATCAATTCTTTTGGTACGGCTTTTGCATTTGTTATCCCCGGAGGGATCACGCTGATACTCTCCGTCATTGGCTTTGCGGTGCTTCGCACCATACCCGCGCCGCAGCCGGAAACCGAAGAAAATCACCTCTCGCTGATAAAGCTGCTGCGTGTCCGGACGATCAGAGACGCATTTTTTACCGCTTTATCACAGGGAGTTATCAAGGATAATATAACGGCCTGGATGACGGTGTATTATGCCGATACATTCGGTATAGACCTTTCCACGATATCCGGATTTGTCCTGTTTATTCCCGTCGTCGGGCTGCTGGGGCGGTTGATCTACCCGTTGCTCTATACCGCCTGTGCAGAAAATGAACATACGGTCTCGCTGATAGGCTTTTTGGTCAGTATATTCGCCGGCGTGATGCTGTTGCTTTGCCAATCAAGCCCGGTTGCGTCGATTGTGGCGCTGAGTCTGATTTATACGGCGGTCTCTTTGATCAACACATCGCTGCTTTCGGTCTTCCCGATGGGCTTTGTGAAAAGCGGGAATGTCGCTTCTGTAAGCGGGCTGATGGATTTTGCCACCTATTTTGGTGCCGGCATCAGCTCCGTCATTTTCGGATACGCCGTAACCAGCTTTGGATATAACTTTATGTTTATTTTCTGGGTAGGGATCTCCATTTTGGCTCTTGTACCGGTAGCGCTGCTGATCAAAGCCGAAAGAAAAAAAGACTGACAGTACAGAAAGGTGGAACATGCAGTATGAAATGCCTGCATCTGATTTGCAATTCACATATTGACCCCGTTTGGCAGTGGGGCTGGGACGAGGGAATGTCGGCAACGCTTTCCACATTCCAGTCGGCCGTCAATCTGGCCGGGGAATTTGATTACATCTTCTGCCACAATGAGGCCGTGCTGTACCAGGCCGTGGAGCAGTATGCGCCGGAGCTGTTTGCGGAGATCCGCAAGCTGGTGGCGCAGGGAAAGTGGCACATCATGGGCGGCTGGTATCTCCAGCCGGACTGCAATATGCCGTCCGGCGAGAGCATTGTGCGGCAATGTATGATGGGACACCGCTATTTTGAAGAAAAATTCGGCGTGTGGCCGACCACCGCCGTGAATATGGATCCATTTGGGCACAACCGCGGGCTGGTGCAGATATTGGCCAAATGTGGGCAGGACAGCTACCTGTGCGTACGGCCGTTTGCCGGGCAGATGGCCTGGCCGGTGGAGTACAATGAGAAAAACCGGCCGAACTATGAGCGCTTCCGCTGGATCGGCTATGACGAAAAGAGCAGCCTGCTGGTGGCAAAATCCTTCTCCTATATGTGCTTTTACGGCCGGGGCGGGCAGCGTATCCCCGAGGTGCACCACGACACGAGTGGGTACGACTACTCCCTGCTGACCTGGGGCGTGGGCAACCACGGCGGCGGCCCCTCCCGTAAGGATCTGACCGAGATCCGCAAAAAGATGGACAGCGGCCTGCCCTATGCGGTGGTGCACAGCACGCCGGAGGCCTATTTTCGGGATGCCAAGGAGGAGATCGACCAGGAATACCGCCATTCGCTGCTGATGTTCAGCCCCGGCTGCTATACCTCGTTGATCGAGGTCAAGCAGGCACATATCGCGCTGGAAAATGAGCTGTACCGGGCGGAAAAGATCTGTGCGCTGGCGGAGCTCAAGGGGCTGTGTGCCTATCCGACCGAGCAGCTGGAGTCCGCTGCGGAGGATATGCTGCTGGCGGAGTTTCATGATGTGCTGCCGGGCACCTGTACGCGCCCGGTGGAGAGCTTTGCCCTGACCACGCTGGCGGCTGGCCGCCAGAAGGCGCAGAGCGCCTTCTCCAAGGCGTTCCACCGCCTGATGCTGGAGCAGCCGGTGGCGCAGGAGGGCGAATACCCGGTGATGGTGTTCAATCCCTATCCGTATTCGCTCACCACCACGATCGAGTGCGATGTGCAGGCGGTCGGCGATCATCCGTTTGAGGACTTTGCGCCGGACGAGAAATTCGTGTACCGGGTGCTGTATCAGGGGCAGGAGCTGCCGTTCCAGCTGACAAAGCCGGCGGTCAACTTCAATGAGCGCGTGGCGTTCCGCAAAAAAATCGTGTTTACTGCCACGCTGGAGCCGTTTTGCCTCAATCGGTTCAGCGTCTATATCGAAAAGGGCAAATACGACAACCGCTATGAAACCGAGCCGCGGGATTTCCCGGATATGTTCCGTTCGTACGCTGCGCCGCAGGGCTACACCTACGAGGATGCCCACAAACGGGTGGTGATCGGTGCCTCCGGCCTGCTGGAAAGCTACCGGATCGACGGCCGGGAATATCTGCGGGGCGGGGCGTTTGCACCTGTTCTGTACACCGATACCGGCGATTCCTGGGCGATGTCCGATGAGCAGCGGGTGCGCCTGGGGCGTGATCCGCAGCCGTTCTCGCTTATCGGGGAGGGCAGCGGCGTTTTCAGCGGCATGGCGCCGATCCAGGTGATCGAGGACGGCCCGATCTATGCGCAGATCGAAGCCTTCTTCACCAAGGCAGACAGCAAGGTGAAGCTGAGTTATAAAATCTATAAGGATCGCCCGGATGTCGATGTGGATGTCAGCGTGTTCTTCAACGAGCGGGAACGGCTGGTGAAGCTGCATATCCCGGCGGCGGTGGACGGAAGGTACATCGGCCAGGGGATGTTCGGCACCGAGGAGCTGTTTATGGATGGCCGCGAATGTGTTTCGCAGCGTTTCACGGCGCTGCAGCAGATGGATGGCACCTGCCTGGCGTTCCTCAACAGCAGCATCTACGGCAGCGACTACCATGACGGCACCGTGGCGCTGACGCTTGTGCGCGGGGCGGGGTATTGCTCCCACCCCGTGGGCGCGGATGTGCTGCCGAAGCTGCGGTACAGCGAGATCATGGACCAGGGGCAGCACGATTACCACTTCCGCCTGACGGTGTGCGGCGAGGAGGCGCTGGAAAGCCGCGCCGCAGAGTTCAGCCAGCCGCCGTTCGCGGTCAATGGGTTTCCCACGCGCTCGTGCTATGCGGGTTCGCCGAAGACGGTGGATTTCCGCCTGTCCAACCCGCACATCGGGATGCCCGCCTTTAAGAAAAGCGCCCGCCTGGGCGGCTATATCATCCGCCTGATCAATAACAGCGGGCGGGGGCAGACCGCGACGGTCTCCCTGAACGGGGCGCAGCTCGATCTCACCTTTGGAAAATACGAAGTGAAAACACTTCACTATGCGGACGGTGCGCTTGCCGAGCTCGACCGCATGGAGATATAAGCCCTATCGGATAACCGGCATGGCGGAGCTCTTTCCAAAATCGGTATTACAGGAGGAACGGGAATGAAAAAGCTACAGCAGCGTTTGGTTGCCCTGGCTATGGCCGGCGTGATGCTTGTCGGCCATATGTATGCCTATACGGCGGCGCAGGATACAGCCACGGAGACCGCTCCCACGATCGGGAGCCATGTCAATCTGGTCAATCTGGAGGATACGCCGTTTCTTTCCGCCGGCACCAATTACGGGCCGGAGGATCTGTCGCAGACGGTGCAGGGGGATACCTGGTATCTTTCCGCAACGGTCAATTTTTCCAAGGTGGCGGCGTGGAACGGTCCGGAGCTGGCCTTTGCCTCCGGTACAGTCACGCAGACGGCTGCCGACGGCACTGCGACCGCAGCGGATGACCGCATGATCCGCCTGCAGATCCGGAATACGGATACGGGCGTGGGGCAGTATATTCTGAACTGGGCGGCTGAACCGATGTATACCCCCGGAAACACCCTGCTGGTCGGAGAGGTCGGCCTCTCCTTTGAGGCGGAAAAGGATTATCGGGTGACCATCGCCGTCAGCGGCCGGGATAAGCTGAGCCTTTGGCTGGATGATACCAAGCTGCTGGACGGGCGTTCCCTGGCCGGGCTGGGCATCACCAACCTGCAGCCGGGCATCGGCTGGCGCTGCTACATCTCTGCCGGAATGCTGAAAAAGCTCCAGGTGTGGGATGAGGTAACGGAAAGGCCGGTATTTGACGAGACGACGGATCGGAATGCCGCGCTGTTTTCCGAGCTTTCGCTTGAGGCACCGGACGGCTATGCGGAACGGCCGCTGGAGTCCGTCCGCTACGGCAGCCGGTATGTTTTCTCCGGCCGCGTGAATGCCGAAAATACGCAGGATGACGGCAGTATGCGCTTTATGGTGGCGCAGCTTCCGGGCGGCACTGTCAGTGTCGGTCTGCAGCCGGGGGCGCAGAATCAGGTTGCCGTGTTTATGAACAACGGAAATTCCGCTGAGCAGACGCTATACACGACCAAGATCCCCTCCTGGGTGGATATCGGGGCGATTTATGCCTACACGGCTGTTTACGAAAACGGGATGCTCAGCTTCTATGTGGATAATGTGCTGGCGGTGAACCGGCTCTCGCTGGGCGAGGGCGCGGTGCCGAAGGCCGGCCTGTGCGCCGATCATTGCCGCGGCGAGGTAACGGACATCCGCCTGTGGGGCGATGTGAGCACGGCGCTGGAAAAGCCCGCCTTTACGGCCGGGACGGATACCAACAGCGCCATTCTGACAGAGATGCCGGTGGCGGCCGCAAAGGCATTTGACCCGGTGCTCTATGAGGGCATTGCTTATAAAAACACCTATGCGTATTCTACAACCGTGCGGGTGACCGCAGCGGAAAGCGGAAAGGAAGACTACGGCATCGGTATGCTGCTCGGCACGGCGGAGCTCCGGGGGAAAACCGCCTATATCGAGGTGCGCTTCCAGCCGGCACGGGGGCACGCGCTGCTGCTGCTGCGTACAGCGGCAGCGGAAACGGTGCTGCAGGATGTGGCGCTGGAGGAGGGTACGGCACCCGCCGGTGCTTCGTATACCTATACCGGTCTGTATGACCGGGGCGAGGTCAGCTTCTGGCTGGGGGATACGCCGGTTTTCATCCGGGAGGATATCCGGGCGGTGGACGGCGTGACCGATGTTCAGCCGCAGGCGGGTGTCTGCGGCACCCAGTGCAGCGGCAGCCTGTCTGCCATTGCGCTGTGGGGGGAGACGGAAAGAGCCGATCGGGTGCTGTACCAGAAGGTGTCCGATATTGCCCCCTACCGTACCATCGGAAGCGCCCTTGGAAGCCGTGTAAGCCTATTTACCCTGGAGGACACCGCATTTACCAGCGGTCGGAACAAGGAGGCCGTGGACCTTTCGCAGGCGGTGCCGGGGAACACCTGGTACCTGGGCATGACCGTCAATTTTTCCGCTGCCGATGAGGAGAAGGGCCCGGAGCTGGCCTTTGCCACTGGCACGGTCAATGCAGAGAAAAAGCTGATCCGGCTGCAGATCCGGAGGAGCAAGGACGGCACCTTGGGCTATGTGCTGAACTGCGCCAAGGCGCCGATGTCGACCTTCCAGCAGGAGATTCCGGCCGTGGGCGGCAGCAGCGTGGCCTTTGAAACCGGGCGGGACTACCGCGTGACCATCCGGGTGGCCGACGGCGATAAGCTGAGCCTCTGGATGGATGAGCAAAAGGTGATCGATGGGCTCTCACTGTCCGAAAAGGGCATCACGGAGCTCAGTCCCTGCATCGGCTGGCGCAATTACAGCGCCAGCGGCAGCTTTACGGACATTCAGGTCTGGGACGAGACCGGCCGGTATAGGGCGCCGTCCGCCGCCGGGTATGTGTTTGCCGGATGGTATCAGGATGCCGAGGGTAAGCAGGCGGTGGCTGGGACAACGGAAAGCGGCAGCGCCTATGCCAAGCTGGTGCCGGAGCAGGTGCTGAGTGTTAAGGCACAGCTGGCGGCGGGCACAGCACTGACAACGGCCAGGACCAGTCTGCGCTTTATCACCACGGTGGATTCTCTGCGGTATCAGGAGATCGGCTTTGACATCACGGTGGCCGGCAAGCGGACGGTGAACTGCCCCGGCACCAAGGTGTACCAGACGATCGTGGCGAACAGCAGCCTGGGCCGGGTCTCCTATACGCCGCAGGTGTTCCACCCGGCGTCCACGCACTTCTATGCCTTCACCGTCTCGAATATCCCCACGGCGGCATACAGCACCGATATCCGGGTGTCGCCCTATTGGATCACGCAGGACGGCACCAAGGCCGCCGGTGTAGTGCGGACGGTCCGCGTAGAGGACGGATGCCTGGTGGCGGGCAGCCGGGAGCCGATCACGGAGGTGTTCCACGACCCCTCGGATGAGTATATGTCGCCGCTGGAGCCGGAAAAGACGCAGGCGGTCACGCTGCGTCTGCGCACGCAGCGCGATACGGTGACCAGCGCCAAAATCCAGTACACAAATAATGCGGGCAGCACCTGGAACACTGTGGATATGACATTCGCCGGGCATGATTCCACCGGCTACTATGATTATTTCTCCGGCACCATTCCGGCGCAGAGCAGCCTGTTCTACTACCGGTTTGTGTGCGCCAATGATGCCTATACCGTCTATCTGGACAGACGGCTGACGCTGACAGGCTCCGCCGGCACCTATGAGAACTGCTGGGTGGTCAATCCCGGCTATTCCACGCCGGATTGGTCCAAGGGCGCGCTGTGGTATTCCCTTATTCCGGACAGCTTCTATAATGGCGATACCTCCAATGACCGCCTGGCATCCGTTACCTCCTGGAATCAGGACCGGCTGGGGCTGGGGGATCGGTACGGCGGCGATCTGGCCGGCGTAACGGAGAAGATTGCCCACATCAAGAGCCTGAATGCCGATGCGGTCTATATGAACCCGATCTTCCGGTCCAATCAAAGCATCGGCTACGGGCAGGTGGACTATATGCAGGTCGAGCCGGCATTCGGCAATGAGGCAGATCTGCTGAGGATGTGCACCCAGCTGCACGAAAACAAGCTGAAGGTGATGATGGATGCAGTAATTCATTTTTCGCCCTGGGACAGCCTGTATCTGGACAACAGCCGCCGCTATCCGCTGGATGGCGAGACCGAATCGGCGGATAGCGCCTATGCGGGTCTGTATATGCCCGGAAAGGATGGAGAGAAATACCTGGAGTCCGGCTGGAACGGCCCGGTCATCAACAATAGCTCGGAGATAGCCAAAAAGCTGTTCTATACACAGCCGGATTCCTTCCTGCGGTATTATCCGGCGCAGTTTGGTATTGACGGCTGGCGTTTTGACCTCGGCGGAAATCTTACCGGTATTACCGCGGATGGCACGGCCGAGGGCTCCGGCACGATCATGGCACAGATCCGTCCCTATGTAAAGGGGGACAACCCGGACACGCTGCTCGTCAGCGAGTACAGCGGCGATGCGGACCTGCTGGGAAATTCCTGGGATTCCCGCTGGAACAACTATTTCACGCAGTGCATCCGCAAGTATGCCGAGGGCACCTACAGCGAATCCACGATGAGTGATGTTCTCAAAATGACCGTCAATAAGTTCCCGCGCTCGGTGGCGCTGTCGATGTACAATGCCGTAACGACGCATGACTACGAGCGGCTGGATATTCAGGACCCCTACATGGAAAAGGCCATGCTGCTGATGCAGATGAACTACCTTGGCTCGCCGTGCATCTACTATGGCGACGAGATCGGACTCGGGGCGCAGGAAAATACGGGTGTCGGTTCGGTGCACTATATGTCGGCTATGGATTGGGATGAGAGCCACTGGGATTATGCGCGGTACAATTTCTATCGTGCTTTGGGTGAGCTGCGCACCAAATACAGCGCCGTCAAGACCGGCGCTATTCGCGAAATGCTGGTCAGCGATGAGCAGAACTTGTATGCCTACGGGCGTTGGGATAAGAACGGCACGGTGATCACCGTGGCCTCGCAGAACGCTGCGGCCGTGACGGTCGCTCTGGACGCCCGGAAGCTGGGCGTTGCGGACGGCGCGGTGTTCACCGATTGGCTGACCGGCCAGCAGTACACCGTGGACGAAAACGGCCTGCTGCATGTGGAAGTGATGGCGGGCGGCAGCATCTTTGTCAGCGGCCGTGAGGCCAGCAGCTATTACCGGGAATATACGATGACCGCCGTGGGCGAGGCGGACGGGTCTGTTTACACACAGGCCGACGGCACCTATATGCTCCAGGGCAGCGGCAGCCTGGCGAACACAGACGCCCTGACCCTGGCCGCCGGCAGCCTGTATGGCGCGGGTTCTCTCTACGGCGTGGTCAAGGGGGACGGCAAGGCCGTTCTGACCGTGCGCCAGAGCGCCCAGGCGGACGCAGCTGCGTACAATATCATCATTGACGGAGACCGGCTGGAGATCACCGCCCGTAAAAAGGCCGGCGGAAAGCTGGAAACCGTGTGCAGCACCACCTATACACGGGGCAGTGCCGTGCGGATCGAGCGGGATACGGACAACCGTTTTTACGCATCCGTGGCGGAGATCTCTTACTCCGGCAGGCTCCTCAGCGATTGGGTGCGGATCCCGGACAGCGGGGTCACGATCGCTGCCGGCCGGGATATGCTTGCCGGCTTTGCCCCGCTCAGCGGCGGCACGCAGCTGAAGCATGTGCAGCTGGAAAGCCGGACAGATGCTGTTCTGGCAGAAACCTTTGAAAACGGCGGCGGCAGCGCCCTTTTGACGGATCTGCCGCAGGAAAATGCCACCGTGAGCGGCGGAAAGCTGACGCTCAACGGCAAGAGCGCGGCGGTGCAGGCGACCACCGTCGGCAAAGAGGATGACTGGACCTTCAAGACCAAGCTGGACAGCGCCGCAAAGGAGGATGCCTACGCGGGCGTTCTGTGCAGCGGCGGCAGCGGGCAGTGCGTCGCGGCCGGCAGGACCGTTCTGGACGGAAAGCCGGTCCTGTATATCGGGCACACCACGGATGGGACCATGCAGGTGGATGCGTATATCGAGGATACCAGCCCGCGTGCCTCGGTGATCCTGCAGCTGCAGCGGGTCGGCAGCACCTATACGGCAGTGGCCACCTACGACGACATCATCTGGAAGGCCATCGGCGGCAGTGTGCCGGCGAATTACAGCCAGGAGTGTCCCGGTGTGTTTGCCAGCGGCATGCAGGCGGTCTTTGACTATGTGTGCTTCGGCGACAGCGTGCACGACGGCAGCTCCGTGAACACCCCGCACGCGGAGGGCGTGGTGGATATGGACTATTCCTCCACGGTCGCTGCGCAGATGGGAGAGACCACCACGATCCTCAGCGGCAGTTGGGAGTACGGCAAGCAGGGCTACCATCAGACCAGCGCGTCCGGCACGGCGCGGCTTGCCCTGAATAATAAGGTCTATGACGATGTCCGCATCCAGGTGACCCTGAAGCCGGAGGGCGGAGCGGGCTACACGGCCATCGGCTTTGGCAAGCAGCTGTGCAGCTCGGACGAAACGGACGGCTTCCTGCTGAAATATACGGCGCAGCAGCTGATACTGCTGAAAAACGGCACGGTACTGCAGCAGGTGGAGGCACCGGCTGCAGAGGAAAGCGGCCTGCGCCTTGTGCTGGAGCTGCGGGATGGGGATGTCACCGTGTATGCCGGCGAAAATGCGGCCTGCGTGATGCGGCAGCGGGACAGCGGGTATAGCGGAGGCTTTGTCGTCCTTGATACCAACAACCAAAAGGCCGGCTTCTGCAATTTGAGCGTCGGTTCTTCGGATGCCGGCTGGGATGTGCTCACCGGCACCGTCTCCGGCGGTGCGGGCACCGTTACCGTGACCGGCACCGGCACCACCTACGGCGCAGCTACGCGCCGGGGCGTCGGTGTGACGGATTTCGTGCTGACCTCCACCGTGCGCATCGGCAGCAAGACCAAATCGGACGGCCCGGCCGCCGAGGGCGGCATCCTGTTCGCTGCACCGGCCGGGGCATCCGCAGCTAAATTGGGCGTCAGCGTCAGCCTGGTGTCCGGCGGCATCCTCCGCCTGGGCGTGGACGGCACGGCCGTGCAGGAGCAGGCGCTGGGCGATACCGTGACCTCTGCGGCTCTCATGATCGTGCGCAAGGACGACCGGATCCAGGTCTTCGTGCAGGGCCGGGACGGCGCTGTGCTGACCTATACCGACCCCTGCATCCGCGGCGGTGCGGTGCAGGTGTATGGCGTGAACACCACCGCCAACTTCACCAACCTGGGGCTGGAGGATATCACTGGGCGCGAGGTGGCCACGGCCGCCCTGTACCGGCAGTGGCTGCAGAATATCCTGCCCAGCATAGTGAAAAATTACCGCGAAAGCTTCAATGATCTGAGCGGCTGGAAGCACCTGACCAGATACCATGCAGACCACGGCACCTGGGTGATCGAGGACGGCGTGCTCTCCTGCACGGCCTCGTCCGGCTGGGCCTCCGGCGTCACGGTCTACGACAGCGTGTACAACGATTTCCGCATGGATTTCCGTTACCGTTTCAATGAGAGCGGCGGCAGCTTTGCCGCGGTACTGTTTGATAAGCAGACCATAGCGGACACCAACACGACCGCAAAATACTCTCTGCTGCTGTATGCTTCGGGGCGGATCGCTCTGCAAAGCGGAAATACCGCCCTGGCGTCCGGGCAGATCAGCAATTTCGGGGTCGGCAGCTGGTATGACCTGCAGCTGGTGTGCCTTGGGGATACCATCCGCGTGTATGCCGGCGGTCGGCAGCTGTTCAGCTATACCGACAGCGATGTTGTCGGCTCAGAGGGCTTCATCAGCTTTACCTCCAATAAGTGCATGGTCTCCTTTGATGATGTGGCGATCCACAAGCTGCCCATAGACAATGACGAAAAGCTGACGGGCAACGAGACCGGCGACGGCGATACCGGCAGCTGGAGCGACTGGGACAGCTGAGGAGGGAAGAAATTGTATGAAAACAATCAGAAAAATCTGTGTGTTGTTGCTATGTTGTGCGACACTTTTGGGCATGAGCGCATGCGGCAGAGAAAATACGCAAAAGGAGAATTCAGAGAATATGACAGAACAATCAGGAACCGCAGAGAAGCCCAGGGAAAAAGCCCATGTGATTATACTGGCCGGCCAATCCAATGCCTCCGGTATGTCAAATATGGAGTCGCTTAAACGGCTGACCCCGGTGGATCAGTATGCACAGTACGAAAAGGGCTACAAAAATGTGCAGATCTATTACTTCGTGGATCGGCAGAACCGTTCCTATGAGTTTGTGCCGGTTGCCCTCGGCCAGGGAAGCACGGATACGCGCTTCGGCCCGGAGGTGGGGATTGCCGCCTATCTGTCGGAAAACTACCCGGAAGAAAAATTCTACATAATAAAGGCTTCTTTGGGCGGCAGTAATATTTCCATGAACTGGCAGGAGTCCTCCGATATCTACCAGGATATGATCAAGATAATGGATGATGGCTTCTCGGAGTTGGTGAAAAAAGGCCTTGAGCCGGAGTGGTTTGCTACATGCTGGATGCAGGGCGAAAGCGATTCAATCGACGAAGCCGTAGCCAAGCAATACTACACCTACGAGGTGGATCTGATGAAGCGGCTGCATAAACGCTTTAAGCAGTATGCCTCGCCGAAAGGCGTTTCCGTGATTGACGCCGGCATTAGTACCTTTACCGGATGGCCATTCCGCGATGTGATCAATGAGGCGAAAAAGCAGTACGCGGCGGAAAATCCAATGAACTTCTATTTCGATACCGATTCTTTGACCTACGACCAGGACAACAATGACTATTGCCATTATGACGCTGTGCCGATGATCGAGCTTGGGCGGATGTTCGGAGAGAAAATTCAGCAGGCGGCTATTCTGCAGGGATATGTTGGATAAGGCTTTTGCCTGTGCTGTTTAGGAGGTATTTATATGGAGCTTTCATTGAGAAGGCGTTGGCTGCCGTCTATGCTGGCCTTTTGCCTGGCGGCATTTTCTCTCGGCGGCTGCCAGAAGGGCGGCTCTTCCTCGGCGGCAGCCGGCCCGGAGTCCTCATCGGCCGATTCTTCTGCCTCACAGGGAAGTGCGGGAGCCCCGGCGGGGGATCCCTATATCTCTGTGGATACAGAGGGGAAAAAGCTGGTGGCGCTCACCTTTGATGACGGTCCGAACCAGTATTTTCCGGAGTATCTGGCACTTTTCAGAGAATATGGCTGGCACTGTACATTTTTTGTTCTCGGTGGCTATGTGGCGGATGAGGCTTATACCCAAACACTTTTGGATTGTACCAATGCAGGCATGGAGTTTGCCAATCACTCGTATTCGCACAAAAACTTTACCGATTTGCGCGATGAGCAAATTCAGGAGGAGCTGCAGACGACCGAGAACCTCATCCAGTTAGCGACAAAGCGCAAGGCGAAGGTTCATTGTGCGCGCCTGCCTACAATGCTGGGCAGTGAGCGGGTCTACAATGCAGCCAAGCGTTTTGGGTATGTTTGGGTCGGCTCTGTCCGCTATGATATCGGGGATGGCGGCGGCTTTGAAAACAAAACGCCGTCGAGCGAGATCGCCAAAAAGATACTGGAGTCGGTTTATGATGGCGCGATTTACTGCCTGCATGCAGCACCGAATACCTTAGAGGCGCTGAAACAGGAGGTCCTACCGGCGCTGAAGGAGAAGGGCTATGCCTGTGTGACCGTTTCGGAAATCCTTGAGGCCAAGGGCGCAGATAAACTGCCGGACAACTATTCTATCCGTGATGCGTATTTGGCGGACACGGATGAGGAAGTGGCCGCAAACATGGAAAAATATCAGTAAGCATGGCTTTACAGGGAGATGAATTCAATGAAGAGAAACCTGATCAGGGTACAGTGCATTATATTGGCAATTGCGCTGTTGCTACCGGGCATTTTTGCTCCGGCAGCAGCGGAAGCGAGAATGCCCACCATTGGTAACTATGAAAACCTGGTGCCGGATAAATTTGCCGAGGGTGTGACCTTTCATAATAGCAGCGATCTTGTGGAGCTGACCAAGGTAAGCGGAAGCACCTGGACTATCTCGCAGACGATCAATTTTTCTGAGGCGAAGGTGCAATTCCTCGATATCGCAGTTGCGACCGGCACGGTCAATGAGGAAAAGGTGACTGTGCGTGTGCAGCTGCTGGCCGGAGGAAGCGAGTGGTATGTTGCCGGCCGGTCCGCTGTTATGTCGGAATTCGTCTGGACTAATCAATGGGGTCATGGAAACATCGACAGCACTTTTGAGGCAAATCGGGATTATGTGTTGACCGTGCAGATCATCAATAATGATGAACTGCGTTTTTGGATCGACGGTCACTGCATCGGCAGCATGATCTCGTTGGCGCAGAGCGGCTGCACCGATCTCCAGCCTGCCTGGGGCTACCGCGGCTATGGCATCGCCGGCACCATCAGCAACATACAGGTTTGGGATGGCACGGTTGCTTCCTGCCCGACGATCGGCAGTTATGATAATCTGGTGCCGGAGAAGTTTGCCGACGGCGTGACCTTCCACAACAGTAACGATCTTGTAGAGCTGAACAAGGTGAGCGGGAATACCTGGAATATTTCGCAAACAATCAATTTTTCCTCGACGAGTGTCAACTTCCTCGATATCGCAGTTGCGACCGGCACGGTCAATGGGGAAAAGGTGACTGTGCGTGTGCAGCTGCTGGCCGGAGGAAGCGAGTGGTATGTCGCCGGCCGGTCCGCTGTCATGTCGGAATTCGTCTGGACCAACCAATGGGGTCACGGAAATATCGACGGCACCTTTGAGGCAAATCGGGATTATGTGTTGACCGTGCAGATTATTAACAATGATGAATTGCGTTTTTGGATCGACGGTCACTGCATCGGCAGCATGATCTCGCTGGCGCAGAGCGGCTGCACCGATCTCCAGCCCGCCTGGGGCTACCGTGGCTATGGCATCGCCGGCACCATCAGCGATATTCAGGTGTGGGACGGTACGACCGTAAAATGTCCCACCATTGGTGACTTTACCAATCTGGCACCGGATGCGCTGTCCGGTGAGGTGGCAATTACGGATTACTCCAAAATCTGGCGCACGACTGAGGTCAGCGGGATAACCGGAAATACCTGGTATGTTTCGCAAACGGTGAATTTTGCTTCCAGCACCGGCAAGGATACGCTGGATATCGCCATTGGTGTTACCGGTGAGATCGAAAAAACGGAGAAAACCGTCCGTGTGCAGCTGTTGCCTGGCGGAAAGGAGTGCCGCCTGGCTACGGGTACGGCGAGCATCACCGCCTTTGCCAGCGTACTGGTATGGGGGAATTTTGGCGAGACCTTTGAATTGAACAGGGACTATACCGTCACGGTGCGGGTGATCAACGGCGATGAGCTGAGCTATTGGATCGATGGAAAGCTCATGCTCAGCGGCTATTCTCTGAAATCAGCCGGCTTTACGGATCTGCGGCCGGCCTGGGGCTATCGCGGTTACGGCCTGATAGGCGCAACGATTCGCGACATTCAATTCTGGGACGGCGAGACGCGCAACCCCAAAAAGCAGGATGTTCTTGTGAAAAGGTTTGCGGATGTTACGCCCTATCGTTCGGGGGACTATACTGCACCGGCCGAAAACGGCTATGTGTTTGCCGGCTGGTTTACGGATGAGGCCTGCACCAGGCCGATAACCGTCGAGACGGCCAATGTGTACGCCCGGTATGTCACAGAGGATGTGCTGAGCGTCAAGGCGCAGCTTTTGGATGGGACGGCCGCTGCCAGCGAAAACACCGATTACCGCTTTATCACCACGGTGGATAGCCTGGTGTATCAGCAGGTCGGCTTTGATATCACCATCAACGGCAAAACCCAAAACCTGCCGGGTACCAGTGTGTACAAGACCATTAAAGCGCGCAAGGACGGCCAGACTGTTGCGCAGGATCCCACGGTGTTTTCGGCAGTTTCGCAGTATTTCCACGCATTCAATATTACCAATATTCCGAAAACTGCCTTCCGTACGGATATCCGTGTGTCCGCTTTTTGGAAAACGGCGGATGGCACTGTTGTTCACGGTCCCGAAAGGGCCTTTACGGTGATCAGTGGCGTATACGGCGGCAAAAAGCTGGTGGCGCTGACATTTGACGACGGACCGAAGGAAAGCATATTCCCGGAATACCTTAAGCTGATGCAGCAGTATAATTGGCGTTCTACCTTCTTTGTCCTCGGCGGACGCGTCAACGGGCAGCCGCAGCTGCTGGCAGACGGACTTGCAGCGGGGATGGAGTATGCTAATCACTCCTTCTCCCATACAAACTTCGACACTCTGACGGCAGAAGAGATTCAAAATGAGCTGCAGGCGACGGCGGACGCGATCAATAAAGCGAGCGACGGAAAGGCGAAGATCACCTGTGCGCGTTTGCCTACCATGATCGACAACGACAGCGTCTACGAGGCGGCGAAGGATTTCGGCTATGTGTGGGTTGGCTCGGTGCGCTACGATATCTGCGATGGCGGCGGCTTTGAAAATATCACCCCCGTCAGCGATATTGCCAATAAGGTGCTGGATTCGGTCTATGACGGCGCCATATACTGCATGCACGAGGCGCCAAATACTCTTGAAGCGTTGAAGCGGGTCATCCTGCCGGTGCTTGAGCGGCGGGGCTATGCCTGCGTCACCGTTTCGGAGATTTTGGAGGCCAAGGGGGCCACCGATCTGCCGGATAATTACTCCATCCGCGATGCCTACCTGGCAAAAACGGATGAGGATGTGGCCGAAAATATGCAGCGGTACCGGTAATAGACGGAGAGAGGGATAGAAACATGAAAAAACAGTATGATCCCCCGGCGCTGGAAATGCTCAGGCTGGCTACGGACGCTATTGCCCTGTCCGGTGCTGAGACCGGCGACGGCGATACCGGCAGCTGGAGCGACTGGAACAGCTGATGCAGCTGTGCGGATGGCCGATAATGCCCTCTGCCGCGCGAATGGGCGCGGCAGGGGGCGGTGCCCGCGGACAGTGCAGGCGCGCAAAAAGAGCCAAAGCCGCAGACAGGCGTCTGCGGCTTTGGCTCAGATCAGAAAGGTTTGGAAAAAAGGACCAGCTCCGGTGTGGTTGACGGCATGGGCGGTATACGCAGCCGGCTCCCCCAAGCCGGTGCAGCACCACGCCTTAAACCGATTTAATTATAGCGCGCCGCGGTGCCTTTGTCAACCCCTTTCCTGAAAAACGCGAAAATATCGCTGTGCCGCATGGGTTTTGCGCGGGTTTTACCCGGGCGGGATCCGGGCAAGACCCGATGATTTGGTTCTCCCGGATGGAAAAATCCGTCACGCCTGCGCAGGGGGGCGGCGTGGTGACTCCGAATGTGCAGCTGCACCGGGCAGAGCCGGGAAAAGCCTGAAATCACGCGAATTTCCGGCCGCCGGCAGTGGCGCAAAATCCCATTTCCCTGCACGAAAAGGGCGGAAATGCCCGGTTTTCCCCCGGCCTTTTTGTCAAATAGGTAAAATTTTCAAGAAAAATGGGTTGACAAGCGGGGCTCAAGCGTTGTATAATGACAACGAAAGTTAAAACGATTTAATAAAATCCACAATGGATAGCGGCGGAGCGGTGCCCGGCAGACTGGCAGAATCGGTCAGAAGCGGGCGCGGCAGGCTGTTCGGATCGGCAATAACCGGCGGAGCCGGCAGCCTGTGTGAAAATCATTCACACGGCGGGCGTTTTTCGCGCTTTTGCACACCGGTGGCCTATATGGCGCGGCGGTTCCGGCCGTGCCCGCGGCACAGATACCGGGCGCACACGGCCGGCCACCCCGGCGGGCGGTGTTCCTGTTTTACGGTCGCGCCGGCTGCGGCGGTGCCTGCGGCAGTATTTGCCGGAAAGCATTGCCGGCAGTGCCTGCCGACTATGCGGCGAAAGAAATACCGTTCAAACCTGGATTAAATCGATTTTGCAGGCGATTGAATCGATTTAACATAAAGCGAAACATACAGAAGGAGGAAAAGATTCAATGAAGAAGAATTTGAAGAAAGTGCTGTGCAGTATGCTCGCAATGGCATTCCTGCTGTCCTGCGCACTGCTTCCGGCCGCAGCGGCCGACAGTGAGGCAGCGCCCACGATTGGCAACTGTGAGAACCTGGCGCCGGCATCGCTGGCGGGTGAGGTTACGCTTGGTGCCGGAGCTGATTTGAAAACCCTCGATGGGATGAGCGGAAATTCGTGGTATATTTCGCAGACTGTTAATTTCAGCACATTGCCCACATCTCAGTTTTTCAACATGGCTGTGGCGAAGGGTACTTTGAATGGTGCGGAAAAAACGGTCCGTATTTGCTGGCAAACGCTTGCTAAATATTACTACATTGTTGGTGCATCTTCTGATATCAATGCCTTTTCTGGCTGGGAAAATGTCCTGACCAGTGGTAATGTCAGCTATGAGCTTAATACCAATCAGGACTACACGATCACTGTACAGGTGATTGATGGCGATAAGTTGAGCTTCTGGGTTGACGGTACGCGTATTGCCACTGAAATTTCCTTGGCAGACGCTGGCTATACGAATGTGCAGCCTGTTTGGGGTTATCGTAACCACTGCGGCATGGTTGGCACCATCAGCAACATTCAGATATGGGACGGCGTAACAACGAAGTGCCCCACGATTGGCAACTGCGAAAACCTGGCGCCGGCATCGCTGGCGGGTGAGGTTACGCTTGGTGCCGGAGCTGATTTGAAAACCCTCGATGGGATGAGCGGAAATTCGTGGTATATTTCGCAGACTGTTAATTTCAGCACATTGCCCACATCTCAGTTTTTCAACATGGCTGTGGCGAAGGGTACTTTGAATGGTGCGGAAAAAACGGTCCGTATTTGCTGGCAAACGCTTGCTAAATATTACTACATTGTTGGTGCATCTTCTGATATCAATGCCTTTTCTGGCTGGGAAAATGTCCTGACCAGTGGTAATGTCAGCTATGAGCTTAATACCAATCAGGACTACACGATCACTGTGCAGGTGATCGATGGCGATAAGTTGAGCTTCTGGGTTGACGGTACGCGTATTGCTACAGGAATTTCTTTGGCTGATGCTGGCTATACGAATGTGCAGCCTGTTTGGGGCTATCGTAACCACTGCGGCATGGCCGGTACCATCAGCAACATCCAGGTGTGGGACGGCGTAACGACGAAGTGCCCCACGATCGGCAACTATAAGAACCTGGTGCCGGCATCGCTGGCGGGCGGGGAGACGATTGAGAGCACGAACAAGACCGTTGATCTCGCTGCTGCCAGCGGAAACAACTGGTATAGTTCGCAGAAGATTAAGTTTAGCAGCCAGCCCAATGCCCAGTTCTACATTTTTGGTGTGGGCACCGGCATGCTCAATGGAACCAGAGTGTTCATCCGTTTTGCCTGGCAGACCCTCTCGGATAATTGCTACATTGAGGGTGGGCATGAGGCCATGTCCAGTCCGATTACCTGGGCTGGCACAGTTTATGCCTCCGGCAAGACTGGTTACACCCTGACAAACGATACAGAGTATACGATCACTACGCAGGTGATCGGCGGCGACAAGCTGACTGTTTGGATCAATGGGAAGCGTGTGTTCAGCAATTTTTCCCTGAGTGAGCAGGGCTATACGGATGTGCAGCCGGCTTGGGGATATCGTAACCACTGCGGTCTGGCCGGCACTATCAGCGACATCCAAGTGTGGGATGGTGTGACCCTGGAGCCGGTCTTCACCGAGGCTGTGGCGGACATCAGCGCGTACCGCACCGAGGGTGCCTACACCGCGCCGGAGAAAGACGGTTATGTGTTTGCCGGCTGGTTCAGGGATGAGGACTGCACCTCCCCGGTGGCAGTCGATACTGTCAGCGGCAGCGCCTATGCCAAGTGGGTCACCGAGGATGTGCTGAGCGTCAAGGCGCAGGTGCTGGCGGGTACCACGGCGGCAAGCGAGAGCACCGATCTCCGCTTCCTCACCACGGTGGATAGCCTGGATTATCAGAAGATTGGTTTCCGCATCACCATCAATGGTAATACCAATACCCCGGCAAGCACCAGTGTGTACAAGACCATCACGGCGCGCAGTGACGGTGCCGTGGTTGCCAAGGATCCTACGGTGTTCTCGGAGGTTTCGGAATATTTCCACACATACACCATCACGAAAATTCCGAGCAGCGCTTTTGGTACCGAGATCACGGTGACCCCCTGCTGGACGACGCTGGATGGCACCGTGGCGAACGGTGTGGCTAGAACCCTCACGGTCAATGAGATCATAAGCACGATCGCAAACGCGTAATTGGGAGAGGTGTAGAATATGAAAAAACGGTATGAAGCTCCGGAGCTGGAGCTGTTAAAGCTTGCCACAGAAAATATTGCCCTCTCCGGTGTTACGGAGGGCGACGGCGATAGCAAGGATTGGAGCGAATTGGCCTGATTTTTCCTCTCTGATCCGAAAAAAGCGCATTTTTCCTCTGTCCTGCTGGGTGCAACTCCTCTGTCCTGCAGCTCCGGCACCCTGTTCGCCGGCGCTGCAGGACGGTGCAGCAGCAGAACATCCAAATAGTGCAACGCAAGGCGGCGGCAGGGCAGTAACGCCCCGCCGCCGCCCCTTTTTCCGCCGGCTGCGGAAATACGGCTATGCGCCGGCCGGCAGCTGCCGGCCGGCTGGTATAGTCTCCGTCCGGACGGGCGGAGAAAAACAGGTAAACGGCAGCCGGCAGCGGGATCTCCGTTCCGCTGCCGGCTGTCGGCCTGTTGTTTTTGGCATTTTTATCCGGTGGGGCGGCCCAGACGCCTGCTCTCGCGCCATTTTTCGGGCGATAGGCGGTTCTTGCGCACAAACAGACGGTAAAAATGCGAGTAGCTGTGAAATCCGCACGCCGCCGCGAGACTTTCCAGTGGCTCGGAGGTCATTTCGATCAGCAGCTCGGCCTTTTGCAGCCGCCGGTGCTGGGCGTAGGCGATGGGGGTCATGCCGAAGGCCTCTTTGAAAAGGTGGATAATGTGGTTCCGGCTGAAATGGAACTCCCGGCAGAGCATTTCCAGGGTCACTTCCTCATCGCAGTGCCCGGCAATGAAATCGGCCATCCGGTCGGCCAGGGCGTTGCCCGGCTTTTGCCGGTAGAGCGCCGACAGCAGGTCGTAGAACCGCCCGGCCTGCGTGATGTATGCGGCGTCGCTGTGCGCCAGCCGGTGCAGCTCCTCCATAAGCGGCAGGAAGGCCGCGTGGTCGAATGTGCCGCTGCGCGGCAGGGCCTTGCCGCCCTCCGTCCAGGCATCCGCCCGGAAGTGCACATACAGGTATTTCGGCACATCACTGGCCCGCTCGCCGGTCTGCAGGGAGTTTTGCTTCTGTATATGGTACTGCCCGGCGCCGATCTCGTAGGGGACGCCGTCCTCCGTGAAGCGCAGCACCCCGTCGTACACCAGCAGCAGCACATCATCCGGGCAGCGGCGGCAGATATGGTGCTCCCCCTCCTTGAAAAACCGCAGGGAGGCCGCAAGGTAGCGTATGGGCTTGTCCAGATCAATTCCCGGCATGGTATCACCTCTGTGCCAGTATACGGCACATTGTGTGATATTGTCAATGTAAATCGTGAAAAAGGCCATGTTTTTCCGTAAATCGCTGTGATAAAATGAATGTACACAACAAAAAGGAGTGGTCTTTACGGAAAAGCTTTCATTTTATACATCGGACGAGCTGAAGCCCGCAGGCTGGCTGCGGCGGCAGCTGGAGATCCAGGCCGCGGGGCTAAGCGGCCACCTTGATCAGATCTGGCCGGACATCGCGGACAGCGCCTGGATCGGCGGCACGCACGAGGGCTGGGAACGGGTGCCCTATTGGCTGGACGGCTTTATCCCGCTGGCCTATCTGCTGGAGGATGCGGACATGATCGCCCGCGCCAGGCGGTATGTGTATGCCATCATTGAAGCGCAGAAGCCGGACGGCTGGCTGTGCCCCTGCGAGGACAGCCAGCGGGCGACCTACGATACCTGGGCGGTGCTGCTGATGTCCAAGGTGCTGACAGTGTATTACGATTGCTCGAAGGACACGAAGATCCCGCCGGTGCTGTACCGGATGCTGAAGAATTACTACGAGCTGCTGGCCGCCGGCACCATCCAGCTGCATGACTGGGGCGAATACCGGTGGTTTGAGGGCTTTGTGGCCATCCATTTTCTGTACGAGCGCTGCCACGAGGCGTGGCTGCTGGAGCTTTCCGCCATGCTTAAAAAGCAGGGGGCGGATTACAGCCGGTTTGTGGATCTGTGGAAGCGCCCCCTGAATCGCTGGCGGTACGATACGCATATCGTCAATATCGCTATGATGCTGAAGGCGGAGGCGATCAGCCACGGGCTGCTGGGGGCGGAATATACGGACACGGCCGAGCACCTCTACCGCATCCTGGAGCAGTATAACGGCACGCCGGTCGGCCTGTTCACCGGCGATGAGTGCCTTTCCGGCCTGAGCCCCATACAGGGCACCGAGCTGTGCGCCGTGGTGGAGCTGATGTACTCCTACGAGCTGCTGTACGCCTATACGGGGGATAAAAAATGGGCGGAGCGGCTGGAGATGGTGGCCTTTAATGCCCTGCCGGCCACGATCAGCGAGGATATGTGGACGCACCAGTACGACCAGCAGAGCAATCAGATTGCGTGCGAGACATTCCCCGGCAAGCCGATCTTCCGCACCAACGGGGCGGATGCGCACCTGTTCGGGCTGGAGCCGCATTTCGGCTGCTGCACGGCGAATTTCAATCAGGGCTGGCCGAAGCTGGCGCTGTCGGCTTTTATGCACCGGGGGAATACGGTGGTCAATGCCGTGCCGATCCCCTCGGAGCTGAAAACGGCGGAGTATACCATTCGCCTGGAGACAAACTACCCGTTTGAAAACCGCCTGACCTATCACATACAGGCAGCGTCGGCGTTCACTTTCCAGGTGCGTATCCCGTCCTTTGCGGAGCACCTGACGGTAAACGGCGTCCCGCAGACGGGGGACGGGCTTTCGTTTGATATTCCCGCCGGGGCGGATACCACGCTGACGGTGGCCTTTGAAACAACGCCCACCCTGATGCAGCGTCCGTATGGCCTGCACACCGTGCGGTGCGGCTCGCTGGTCTTTTCCGTGCCCATCCGGTTTGAAAAGCGGATGCTGGAATATGTGCGCGACGGTGTGGAGCGGAAATTCCCCTATTGCGATTACGAGCTGATCCCGCAGAGCGACTGGAGCTACGCCTACTGCAGCGATGCCTTTGGCGTTGTGCGCCGCTCGGTGGGGGAGACGCCTTTTTCCGTTGAGCAGCCTCCGGTGGTCGTCCGCGCGCAGGTGCAGAAGATCGATTGGGGCTATGAGGACGGCTATGATTCCGTCTGCGCCAAGGTGCCGCAGTCAACGGTGCCGGTATCGGAGCCGGAAACGATCGAGCTGTACCCCTATGGCTGCGCCAAGCTGCGTATGACCGAGCTGCCGCTGGTTGCTGACGCAGAGTGAGATAAAACAGCGTCCTGCATAGCGGTGACGCTATGCAGGACGCTGTTCATAGCCGGGAAATGAGCGGCGGATCAAACGGCATTCCCGTTAAAATCCACCCACGCTTTCCGGTGGGGATCGATACAGACCACCATTTTGTGCAGATCGGTGTCAAAGATCTGCTGGCCCAGTGTTGGATAATACGAAAGCCGCTCCTCGGTGCTGCACACCGATCTATGGCAATTGTTCCGGGTTTTGATGCCGTTGCCGGAGCCGTCATCCTCCCAAAGCTGAAAATCCTTGCTGTTCAGGCTGTTCCAGGCGCACTGGACGGTGAAATCGATGTTGCCCTTCCAGGTTCCGGGGATCTCCTCCCGTATCAGATCTCCCAGCTTTCCGCCGGGGGTCTGCTTGGCCACGCGCTCGATGTTGAAGCTGATCAGCGTTATCTCCTGTTCGCCGATCAGTCTCTCGCCGGTGGTGGCAGCGTCTCCGCACCACCGGCCGAAGTAGGGCAGGTGGATGTTCCGCTCATCCAGGCAGTTGATCAGCGTGATGGGGTGGTTGGAGCCGCACCCCGATTCGTAATTGCCGAAGGTGAAGCCGTACCGGCCGATGGCGGTGCCGCAATTGATGCAGACCACATGCTCCTCACCGACCTGGATGCCTTCATCGAAGCCCCAGGTCTGCACATTGGTGTAGTTGCTGTAATCGTAGTTGCTGCCGTCGGTCATTGTGAGGCCGATGCAGCCGACCGCCGGTATGGACGGGGGCGTGCTGAGCCCCGCACCACTCCTTTCCAGCTCGTCGCCGTAGGAGACCAGGGACACATTCTTGACCTCTACGCGGTCGGTTCGGCGCAGGTCAATGCACCGTATCGGGTGCTGATTGTTGGCTAACACAACGGCGAGGTTCTCGATGTGGAGATTTGCACCGTTCTGGATGCCGAACGGTGTCCAGGTGCTTCTCAGAACATCTGCACCGGTGTCCTGGATCGTATTCAGGGCCTCCTCCGTGACATACAGCACAACGCCGTTGTCGAAGGACTGCTGAAAGCCGTATTCGTGGTTTTCCCCGATGACGCGCAGCTCCCGGTGCGCATTCGGAAAGCGCAGCGCTGTATGCGGGCCGCCGTCATTGAAGTTGCAGAAGCCCTCAATGCGGTATAGGCCGTTGTAGAAGAACAGGTTTCTGTCGGTGCGGGTGCAGTCGTCGATTGCTTTTTGTATGGTAAGCTCATCGTGTTCTCCGGTGCAGATATACTCTGCCGCCTGCCGAAAGGTCTCTGTGCTGTTTTGCGCTGCCACTGTAATATAGCTTGTATTCATGCAAACACCTCCGATAATGATTGCCTTTACTGTATCACAGAAAAGAAACACTTTCCATTGACAAATCCGCACTGTATATAGCAAAATTAAAACACAAAGCCGTAAAGAGGGATAGCTGTGCTTTCGCATGTTTTTTGCATTGAGCAGGGTCCTTTACCGAGGATCAACAATATTGGCTGCAGTGCAGACCCGGCAAATAACCGTTTTGGCCCCGGAACCAGGAACATCTATCTGATCCATTATGTTTTCGGGGGCAAGGGGTATTACAACGGGCATCCGGTTGTCAGTGGGCAGGGCTTTTTGATCCACCAGGGACAGCTGGAGGAATACCACCCGGACAAGAATGATCCGTGGGAGTTTTTATGGGTGACATCCGATGATGCGGTGATCGGCAGGCTGTTCGGCCAATATAACGCCGATCCGAAGATCCTCATTTTCGATTACGGCGATACCTCTGTGGTAAAAAGCATGGCCCGGTTTATCCGGAACAATCACAACCGGATGATGACGGCCCCGGAAATTCTGGAGTGCTTTTTGCGGATATTCAATAGCCATATTCATTCTGCCGAAAGCAGTCTGTCCAATGCCGATATGTACTTTACCTTTTCGGTGAACTACATAAAAAGTAATTTCCACAGGCCGCTGGCGGTCAAGGAGCTGCTGGCGGCGCTGGGCATCAGCTATACCTATCTGCTGAAGATTTTCAAAGAACGCACCGGCCTTTCACCGAAAGGCTATATCAGCGAATTGCGCATGCTCCATGCCAAAAAGCTGCTGAACGAAACCAATGCCACCGTGACCCAGATAGCCAATTCGGTCGGGTACGCGGATGTTATGACCTTTTCCCGCTTTTTTACTTCACGGGAGAAGCTTTCCCCGACGCAGTACAGAGCCTGTGCGAGAAACGAAAAACCGTTTTCCGGGCAGTGAAAGTGTATATGGCCGGCAAGCGCTGCCGGAGAAATATAGAAATGTAGAAAGAAATGGGTGGTATTATGAAAAAGAGCACGATCCTATCAGTGGTTTCTGCGGTTGTCGTTGTACTTGTTGCGGTGTTTGTGCTGGTTATGGTGCTGCGCAAGCCGCATACAGCCGGGGGCGAGCCGGAGGCCTCCCAGCCGGGGGAGATCACCTGGGATAGCCTGACGGAGCCGGACTCCCCTGCGCAGACAACCACAACGGCCGTCAGCGGCACGCAGCAGACAGCTTCACAGAATCCGCCGGCCACAACCACAACGACCGTGAAGGAGACGCCCGGCAAGACCTCCGCCGATGCGGCACAGACCACCACATCGACCAAAGCGGACAATACCGGTTCGACCACCCGAAATACCAGCGTCGATGGGCTGAAGGAAGAAAAGGACCCCGCCGGTGATAAATTCGGCGAGCTGTTCTGATCGTGCTGCCACCGGGCAGAACCGACAACCGACCGGTAACGGAAATGCAGCAGGCCGCAGCGGAATTTTTCCGCTGCGGCCTGCTTTTTTTGTGATGGTTTTTGCCTGTTACCCGGTAGCAATTTCAATTTCAATATGCTATAATCATAGCGTAAGAGGGTGAAAAATGTGTATTTTGCATACGGAGAAACGGAGCTTGCCTATCTGCGGCAAAGGGACAAGCGGCTTTGCGCAGTCATTGACCGTATCGGGCATGTTGACCGCACAGTGGATATCGATCTGTTTTCCTCCGTCGTTCACCACATCATCGGGCAGCAGATTTCGACCAAGGCGCAGGCCACCATTTGGCAGCGGATGCAGGATGCGCTGGGTGAGGTCGATGCCGAAACCATTCTGGCCGCCGGCGTTCCCAAGCTGCAGGGGCTGGGCATGACATTCCGTAAGGCGGAGTACATCACAGATTTTGCCGAAAAAGTCCATTCCGGCGCGTTCCGTCTGGACGCAGTGGAACACATGAGCGACGAAGACGCTATCCGGGCATTGAGCAGCCTGAAAGGGATTGGCGTCTGGACGGCAGAAATGATCCTGCTGTTCTGTTTGCAGCGCCCGGATATTTTCAGTTATGACGACCTTGCCATCCAGCGCGGGCTGCGCATGGTTTATCATCACCGCCGCATTGACCGCCAGCTGTTTGAAAAATACCGCCGCCGATTCAGCCCCTATTGCAGCGTAGCCAGCCTGTATCTTTGGGCTGTGGCAGGTGGGGCCATCCCAGAGATGCACGATTACAAGCCGAAAAACGGATAAAGCCGTGCGGCACCGTGTGAGCCATACAGACTTTCAATTCTTACTTCGAGGTGTTAGGTATGACCTATATTCAGCGTTACAATTCCCCGCTGGGCGGTATCTTGTTGGCAGCAGATGAGGTCGGGCTGACCGGTCTGTGGTTTGACGGCGAAAAATACTTTGCCGACAATCTTCCGGCGGAATACGCAGAGCGGGAAACGCCTGTTCTCGCCGAGACCCGGCGCTGGCTGGATATGTACTTTACCGGCAAAGAGCCGGATTTTACGCCGCCGCTGCATCCCATCGGCTCCGCATTCCGGCAGGCGGTGTGGGAAATCCTTTTGCAGATCCCTTATGGAAAAACCACGACCTACGGTGCGATCGCGCGGCAGCTTGCCGAAAAGCAGGGGTGTTCCCGGATGTCCGCCCAGGCGGTCGGCGGCGCGGTGGGGCACAACGAAATCTCCATCCTCATTCCCTGCCACCGCGTGGTTGGCACAAACGGCAGCCTGACCGGGTACGCCGGGGGAATGGATAAGAAAATGCAGCTGCTGGCGCTGGAGCATACCGATATGACCGGCTTTTTTGTGCCGAAAAAGGGCACTGCGCTATAATGGGGAGGAAGGAAACGGATGATTATTGCCGCTGCAACGCAAAAGATGACGGATTTTTACAAAGGCAATATCCACGATATTTCGCATTTTCTCAAGGTATGGGCACTGGCAAAGACGATCGGCGAGCTGGAGGGTTTGGATAAGCACACACAGACGGTTTTGGAGCTTGCCGCGGTGGTGCATGATATTGCCTGTCCCCTCTGCCGGAAAAAATACGGCAATACAGCCGGCAAGCACCAGGAGCTGGAAAGTCCGCCGCTGGTGGAGGCCTTTTTTGAGGAAATGCCTGTCGAGCGCGGCGCCGTGGAACGCATTTCGTGGCTGGTTGCCCACCATCATACCTACACCAATGTGGATGGACCGGATCACCAGATCCTGCTGGAAGCGGATTTTCTGGTCAATGCAGGCGAGAGCAGCTATACACGCACGGCAATCGAGAATTTCCGCCGGCGCGTATTCCGCACCGCCACAGGCACGGCGCTGCTGGACAGTATGTATCTCCGGGGCCCGGAAAATCCGTGAAATCTTCCAATGGAGCCAAAATTCAACAGGCGTTTACCCAGCAAGCCACGAGTTGTGTAAGAGCTCGCCATCCAATGGGATTGACTCTATGGGCATGGCAGAAAATGGTGCCTAAAAGCATTGACTAAGCGGTGCTTTTGTATTATAATATCCCCATGATTGCCTGTTAGGTGGCTGCTTTGCGGTCGGCGGCACACAGACAGGGTATGTGATTTAGTGTATTGAAGGGGGGCGGCTATATGGGCACGGATCTGTTTGCGTATAAAGCAGAAGCATCTATCCCCCCCGCACAGCTGTTGGCCGGAAAGGGTAAGGCTGCCATAACGCACTCCGCCGATGCCGGAAAATTTTTTACCGGCTTCCGGGTGTACACAAACCGTCCGGACAAAATGGCTGCCCGGTTTTCCCTCTCTGAGTACATTTTTAAGACGCGTATGAACAATCCGTTTGAGGCGGTTGAGGGATATGCGCGGGACGGCCGTCCTGCCGGCGGGCTGGTTTTCAAAAGTGGATACGCACCTCCTTATTTATATGGCTTACTCTGACGATCCGGAAACGAGTAAAGCCTTTTTGTCGTTCAAGGCCAATTGTAGTGAACACTTAAAGCCAAAAACATAGAGTGAAGACCGACTTAGCAGATCGGCATAGATCAGATTTCACTGCATGTGACCGGCCGTGTGGAATGCGGTTAACTTCTGAGCACTTGTAAGGGAAGGCAATGGAGGAGAGTATGGAATTCAAAGCGTTTGACAAAAAGGTGTGGCTGGCCACGCCGACCATGCATGGGGAAGAGCTGCAATACATCACCGAGGCATATGAAACCAACTGGATGTCTACGGTGGGGGAGAATATCAACGAGGTGGAGCGGATCGCCGCAGAAAAGAGCGGGATGTCGTATGCGGTGGCACTTTCGTCCTGCACGGCGGCGCTCCATCTGTGTGTGAAATCGGCCGGCGAACGCCTTTACGGCAAGCCTGCCATCAGCCATGGCGCATTGGAAGGCAAGCGGGTGTTCTGCTCCGATATGACCTTTGACGCGACGCTCAATCCCGTTGTTTACGAGGGCGGTATTCCGGTGTTCATTGATACTGAGGCGGCGTCGTGGAACATGGATCCTGTGGCGCTGGAAAAGGCGTTTGCGCTGTATCCCGATGTAAAGCTGGTTGTGTGCGCCGAGCTGTACGGCTTTCCGGGGCGCATTGATTTAATTAAGCAAATCTGCGAAGAGCACGGCGCGCTGCTGGTTGAGGATGCCGCCGAGGCGATGGGTGCCACGCTGAACGGCCGGCAGTGCGGCTCGTTCGGCGATTATGCCGCCATCAGCTACAACGGCAATAAGATCATCACCGGCTCGTCCGGCGGCTGCCTGCTGACGAACGATATTGAAGTGGCGAATAAGGTGCGCAAGTGGTCAACGCAGGCGCGGGAAAATGCCCCGTGGTATCAGCATGAGGAGGTCGGCTACAACTACCGCATGAGCAATGTGGTGGCCGGTGTCGTCCGTGGGCAGTACCCGCATCTGGAGGAGCATATTGCCCAGAAGAAGGCAGTCTACGAGAGATATCGCGACGGGTTGAAGGATCTGCCGGTGCAGATGAACCCGATCACGGAGGGCACTGTGCCCAATTATTGGCTTTCGGCGCTGATCATTGATAAAGACTATATGTGCCGGCAGGTGCGGGATGATTCCAAGGCAATTTACATAAAAGAAAAGGGCAAGTCCTGCCCGACGGAGATTTTGGAGACGCTTGCCAGTCTTAATGCCGAGGGCCGGCCGATCTGGAAGCCCATGCACATGCAGCCGATGTACCGGATGCACGACGCGATCGGTCGAGAAGGTACGCTCCGCTGCCGCACAAATGCGTATATCGCCGGCGGCGTAACCGATGTGGGGGCGGATATATTTGAGCGTGGCTGTTGTCTGCCGAGTGATAACAAGATGACGGTTGAGGAACAGGATAAGGTTATTGAAATCATCCGGTCGTGCTTTTGAGGGGAAGAGAAATGACAGAAACACAGCTTAAACCGACCGGGGCGGGGGTAAAGGCTTCGGGCGGATTGTATGCACACTGGGTCAAGCGAGCATTGGATTTTGTTCTTTCGTTGTGTGCCATTCTTGTTTTGTCGCCGCTGCTTTTGATCTTAACGGTCATTGGCGCGATCGCGATGAAGGGCAATCCGTTTTTCGTCCAGCCCCGCCCCGGAAAAAAAGAGGCGAATGGCGAAGAAAAAATCTTCAAGCTGATCAAATTCCGCACAATGAGCAACGCCAGGGATAAGGACGGGAATTTGCTCCCGGATGATCAGCGGCTCGGCCGATACGGTGCGCTGCTGCGGTCGACCTCGCTGGATGAGCTGCCGTCCTTGGTCAATATTCTTCTGGGGCATCTGGCGGTTATCGGCCCGCGGCCGCTGCTTGTTGCCTATCTTCCCCGCTATTCTGCCGAACAGCGCCGCAGACATGAGGTGCGTCCGGGGCTTACCGGGTATGCTCAGGCGTATGGACGCAATTCGCTGACATGGGAAGACAAATTTGAAAAGGACATTTATTATGTAGACCACTTGTCGTTTTTGCTGGATATAAAAATACTGTTCCGGACGGTTGCCGTTGTGCTGAAGCGCGAGGGTATCACATCGGATACATCCGCCACAATGGAAGAATTTATGGGCAGCGGAAGGAAAGCGGAAGCGGTGAGTCATGAATAATCTAGTGATAATCGGAGCAAGCGGTCATGGAAAAGTGGTTGCGGATATTGCAGAGAAAAATGGATATGCAAACATAGTGTTTTTGGACGACAATCGCGCCGTCCAATGGTGCGGTGGGCATAAAGTTGTTGGCGAATGTAAGAGCGCGTGGGATTATAAAGACGCGGACTTCATCGTCGCCATTGGCAACGCCAAAATTCGATATTCCATTCAAAGCAAATTGAGCGAAGCGGATCTGCGTGTGGTTTCGCTTATTCATCCGAATGCTGTCATTGCGCCAACGGCGAAAATCGGAATTGGTACGGTTGTGATGGCCGGCGCGGTTGTGAATCCTTATGCGGAAATCGGTCGGGGCTGCATCATAAACACCTGTGCTTCGGTCGATCATGACTGCCGCATCGGCAATTTTGTCCATGTTTCGGTTGGCGCTCATGTAGCCGGAAGTGTGACAGTGCAGGATAACACATGGATAGGTGCGGGAGCGACGGTTAGCAATAGTATCAATATCGTGTCGGATTGTATGATAGGTGCCGGTGCCGTGGTGGTTGAAAACATCGGGAAATCCGGGACTTATGTTGGTGTACCCGCAAGACTGAAAAAAGGGACGCGGGATGGTTTTTAAGAGGGCGAGCGAATAAGGATATGGCCGTATTGCCAAGCGAAAGGGATGAATATGCCCCAAAGCGCGTGGAGGACATGGGGTGCCGTTGGGGCATACAAATCCGATGTATAAGATGAATCACAAAGAATTTTGCACAAAAGATTTTGGAGTGGAGCAGTAAATGAATATTCTGTTTATGACGCTGGGAAGAATGGAGGATGTCGAAGAGCATACCATATATTGCGATTTGCTCCGGTGTTTTCGGGATGCGGGTCACTTGGTATACACTATCAGTCCCTATGAAAAACGAACGGGGCGTCAGACAACATGTGAAGAGAAAAACGGAATCCATATGCTTCATGTAAGGACCGGAAATGTAACAGGGGTAGCTGGTTTAATAGAAAAAGGTTTGGCTCAGTTGTCCATAGAGCCGATTTTTATTAAAGCGATCAAGAAATACTACTCCGACATCAAATTTGACCTCGTTATGTACTCTACTCCTCCGATCACCTTTTGCAATGCGATTGAATTTGTAAAAAAAAGAGACGGAGCCAAAACCTATTTGCTTCTCAAAGACATTTTTCCGCAGAATGCGGTTGATCTTGGCATGATGACTAAGACTGGAGCGAAAGGGTTTATCTACAAGTACTTCCGAGCAAAAGAGAAAAAGCTTTACGCCCTTTCGGATCACATTGGCTGCATGTCCAAGGCGAATGTGCAGTATATGATCGATCATGATCCGGAGATTGACCCGAAGAAAATAGAAATTTCCCCCAATTCCGTTGAAGTTGCGGATCGGAGCGTGGATGCGGCGACAAGAGCACGCATCCGAGAAAAATACGGTATTCCGCAGGATAAAACCGTATTTGTTTATGGGGGGAATTTGGGAAAACCACAGGGGATCCCGTTTCTGATTGCGTGCCTTAAGCAGTGCTGCGACAGGGAGGATACATTCTTTCTCATCGTCGGCGGCGGAAATGAATATGGGAAGTTGAAAGCCTTTGTTGACGCAGAGGGGCTGGAGCGTGTGAAGCTCCTGAGCCTGCTGCCGAAAGAAGATTATGACACGATGGTCGGTGCATGCGACATTGGACTGATTTTTCTCGACCATCGTTTTACAATCCCGAATTTTCCGAGTCGACTGCTCGCTTATTTGCAAGCAAAACTGCCGGTGTTGGCCGCAACGGATTCTCATACGGATATCGGGAAGATCATTGTGGACGGCGGCTTTGGCTGGTGGTGCGAGAGCAACAGCGTGGAGGATTTTGGGCGCGCGATAAAAGAGTCCATGAACGCCGATCTGAAGGCTATGGGAGAAAAGGCATTCCGATACCTGGATGAGGTTTGGAATGTGAAGAAGCAGTATGCCGATATGGCAAAAAGTTTGGGTTGGATAAAGGATTGATCAGATGAAATTACTGGTGGCTACAGATGCCCATATTTTCAAGACCCCCGATGGGAAGCATTGGGCAAAGAGCATTTACGGATACAGCTTTTGGACGCGCTATCTGGGGGTCTTTGATTCCGTTCGCATCGTTGCCCGCGTGAAGGATGTGCCGGAGATCGATTCCAAAAAGCTGTTGGTGGACGGCGCCGGTGTTGAGGTAGTTGGTGTGCCCTTTTACCAGGGGCCGAAACAGCTGCTGTCGAAATATGTGCAGATCCAGCGCAAATTAAAGGGGATCGATGACGGGTGCGATGCGGCGCTGCTCCGTATGCCAAGCCAAACGGCAACAATGGTGTGGAAGCATCTGAGAAAAGACATTCCGCTGGCCGGTGAGGTCGTATACGACATGATGGATGATGTGAATCTTCCGGGGCAGAACCCAATCATTAAGGCGTTACATATAATCACATCAAACAACATGAAAAAGTTTTGCCTTCGGGCAAATGGCGTGTCCTATGTGACGGAAAATTCGATTCAGCGGCATTATCCTTCTTATGCGCGTCTCCACGGTGAGAGTAAGGAGCATTTTGAGTCGTCCTATTCGACCATAACGATGTCGGATGATGCCTTCACAGGTCCCCGGAATTTTGACGGGTGCAAAAAGCTCACGCTGGTTCTTTCCAGCGTGGCGATGAATTCGGAAAGAAAAGGCGAAAAAATCCTGATCAAGGCGGTTAAAATCTGCCGGGATAGGGGATACGATGTAAGTGCCATTCTGATTGGAGACGGTTCCCTGCGGCCGTCATTCGAACAATTTGCGAAAGAATGCGGCGTGTCGGAGCATGTTGTATTCACTGGGTTGCTTCCCTCCTCTGATGAGGTGCGTAAAGTTCTGTTAAAGGCCGATATGTTTGTATTTCCGACACAGGGGGAGGGGCTTCCGCGAGGGATTTTGGAGGCCATGGCGATCGGCATGCCGGTGCTCTCTACACCCGTGGGGGGAATACCGGAAGTGATCGACAAAAAATATCTGTTTGATCCAATGGATGCGCAGGCCTATGCCGATGCGGTCTGTCGGCTGCTTGACCATCCGGATGAGCTGACCGCCATGAGTCAAAAGAATTTTGAGAAATCCCTGGAGTTCAGGAATGCGCTGCTGCAGGCAAAGCGGGACCTGTTCTATAAAAAGTTGAAGGCTCTGTGTCCCATAGGAGGTTAACATGTATGTGTTGATGGTCGTTCCAAGCGATTTTCCCAACGGCGATGCAGGCGCTGTGCGAGATATGTCCTTTGCCGACATATTTCGGGCTCTCGGCTATGATGTGTTTTTGATCGGAGCCGGAAGAAAGGAAAAAACCGGCCAAGTAAGAGGAATCCATTTTTTCAGCGTATATCGAGAAGCGCGAAATCGGCTGGATCATCTAAAGCGCTTTGTGTTTTCCCCTGCGGCCTATAAGCTGTTTATTCGTCAAATAGTAGAGCAAAACGGTCTTCCGTCAGTCATCTATGTAAATGATGTCTCGCACGGTGTGATTGAGAGCTTACGCGTAATGGCCGAAAAAAACCATATCCCTATGCTTCATGACAGCACGGAGTGGTATTCCCCGTGTGAATTTGCAAAAGGGAAAAGGGACACGGCGTATATCCTTAAGGACAGACTGAATCGTAAGGTTATCCGAAAACCGATAAGGGTCATGGGCATATCGACATATCTAACGGAGCATTTCCGAAGCAGGGGACTGCAGGCTGTCCGCATCCCGGTAATTATGGATGTGAAGAACGCCGGCGTTTCGGTGAACACAGAGAGCAAGGTGAAGCTGATATATGCTGGTAGCCCAGCTAATAAAGATTATCTGAAAGAAATTGTTGCGGGGATGTGCCTTTTGTCGGAGAAAGACCAGCAAAAATTGGAAATGCATATTTTGGGCGCCGATGAAGGACAAATCCGGGCGCTTACGAAGCGGCAGTCGCTTCCTGCGTGCATAAAGGCCTACGGTCGGGTGTCGCGTGAAAAGGTGGAGGAGACGATGCTTCGAATGGACTTTGCCGTTCTTCTCCGACCGGCAGAGGAGCGATATGCGAAAGCAGGTTTTCCGACAAAATCCGTGGAGGCCATGTCGCATGGTGTGGCTATGATATGCAACCTCTCATCGGATCTTGGCATGTATTTGAAGGACGGTGAAAACGCCATTATCGTAAACGGCCACGATGAGGAGTCTTTCGCTCGCGGACTTGAGCGGGTGCTCTCCATGAGCAGACCGCAGATCGATGCCGTCAAGCGCCATGCGCGGCAGCTTGCGGAAAAGGAGTTTGACTACCGAAATTGGGTTGAAACCGTTTCGAATTTTATAGGTGAGAGATAAATGCTGAAAGAATGGAAACGACTGGTAAAAATTGCAAGGGCGAAGAAGAAATACGCGAATATAATATTCTGCGAAAAGGCCAATATTGACCAATATGCGGTGTTTGAAGGGCAAAACAAGATTGGCGCAAAGTCCTGGTTTGAAGGGTATATGGGGTATGGATCCTATATAGGCGAGGAATGCACGATCAAAGCAAAGGTCGGCAGGTTCTGCAGCATCGGGCACAAGGTCACGGTGCTTACCGGAACGCATCCCAGTCATATGTATGTTTCCACCAATCCGGTATTCTTCTCTCTCGGCCTTCAAAACGGGACGACATTTGTGAAAGAGCAGAAGTTCCGTGAAAAGATTTGGGCGGACGAAAAAAATCGCTATGGGGCGATTATCGGAAACGATGTCTGGATCGGGTATAACGCTACGATCATGGGTGGTGTGACCATCGGCGACGGTGCCATCATTGCTGCGGGGGCTTTGGTGAGAGAGAATGTGGAGCCGTATACGATCGTTGCCGGTCAACCGGCCAAGGTGATAAGCAAGCGGTTTACGGATGAGCAGATCCGGTGGCTTATGAACTTTAAATGGTGGGATAAGCCGATCGACTGGATCAAAGAACACGCCGAAGAGTTTGATGGGATAGAGCGGTTCATCAAAGCTCATTCGGAGATGGAGAGTGACGGATGAAATTGGCGATTCTTCTGGTTTTGGCAGAATTCTCGATAGCGGCCTGCCCCAAAAATAAGAGCATAAGCGATCCGTATGTGGCTTTTAACCTTCTTTGGACGACGGTCGCGGAGCTGATTGTTGCTGGGAAGAAATATGTGGAAAAGCGGGGGGCGTGGCATGAAGGAATCCTATAAAGAGCCATTTTTGTGCATGGCGCTCCTGATGGTGATGATTTTTGAGGTCCCATATTTCAATTTGTTTCTCATTGCCGGTTTTCTGATGTTGATTTCATATATCGTAATCTATAGAAGACATTCTTTGGCGAACGCGGAGTTGTTGATCCTGCTGTTGTTTATTGTTTTGTATTTCGCAATAGATACGAATTTAGAAACTTCAAATGAATATAAATTTTGGTATTCGGTATCTACTGTATCTTTATATGCGTGTGGCTACAGTATGAACTATGCTACACTGAATATCGAGGAACGAAGCAGGAAGATCGAGTATATCATAAGAAGAATTGCGATGGCATATACCGCTTTTGTTTTGATTACAGTTGTTTATAGTGCTATAAAAGGACAGTTTGGCATATCGAGAAACCCTCTGAATTTTTGGACCGGTACACTAAGAGCGGCAACACACTATGGCACAATGTCGGTTTTCCCGCTGGCATATGGGTTATATCTAGCAATTGTAGCAGAAGGAAAAAAAGAACACCGAACCGGCTGGCTTTTGGTGGTATTTGCTACCTTGGTGGCCATTGTCACGGCGAGCAGGACCGTTTTACTGTTAGTGCCAGTTGGAGCGATCGTTGCCTACTTCACCAACATTGGTATACGAGGGAAGGTCACGATGAAAAACATCTGTCAACTCATTGGCGTGATTGTGTTGCTTGGGCTTAGTATAGTGGTTTTTAAAACAGGTTTGTTTGGAATCCAAACTGCGTTCTTCAAAACACAGTTGGGGCAAAGATACCTACTTGGTCATGCCTCAACATTGACGGATGATGAACGATGGAGGAAGATGGAATTCTTTATTCACAATATTGACAAAAGCGTTTGGGGTGGCGGATATGCCAGAGTTAATGTGGGAAATCTTCACAATGTTTATTTAAATGTATTTGATTTAAGTGGAATTATACCTTTTGCGCTCTTACTTGTCTTCACGGGACAAGTCATGAGGGATTACAGAAGAATGAGAAGGAACGGGTCGGTTACTATACCAGTAGCTGTATTATTGTTTCTTGTTCTGCTCTTGTCGTTTATTCAGATGCTTATTGAACCGACGATGGAGTCTGTTCCCGCCTTTATGTGGTGTCTTTTGATGATTTGTGGTATGCAATGCAAGGTATCCAGATGTAAAGAATACATAATGGGGAGATAAATATATGGGGACAATCGCACTGGTAGCTGTCGGCTATAACAGACCGGATTCAATCACACAATTACTGCAGTCGCTTTTAGATGCCAACTATGGCCGGGATCCCGTCGATCTGGTCATAAGCATCGACAAGGGGCAAAAGCAACAGGAGATCGTCTCGGTTGCGGAACATATCCACTGGCCGTATGGGGAAAAAGTGATTCGCGCATTCCCGCAACGGCAGGGGCTTCGCTCACATATCCTCCAGTGTGGCGACCTGACGGAAACATATGACGCGGTTATCGTGCTGGAAGACGATCTGATCGTGGCGCCGCATTTTTACTCTTATGTAAGGCAGACGATTACGCGCTACGCCGAGGATGACCGCATTGCGGGGATTTCTCTGTATAAGCATCAGATGCATCCGGGCGTGAACCGGCCATTTGAACCGGCCAACGACGGATTCGATGTCTATATGCAGCAATTTGCCATGTCCTGGGGACAGTGCTGGACAAAGACGATGTGGAAACGGTTCCGCGATTGGTACAACGAAAATGAAAACAGCGATTTGAGTGAAGGCGGTCTCCTGCCGGTGTATGTTTCCCGTTGGAATCAGCAATCCTGGCTGAAATACTTTATGCGGTACATTGTGGAGAGGGATAAATACTTTATCTATCCCTATTTCTCCCTGAGTACAAATGTCTCGGATGCCGGTGAGCATTGCCGCATCCCGAACAATGACTTTCAGGTTGCCCTTCAGGAAGGCGATTTATCGTACCGGTTTCCCTCTTTCGAAGAGGCGGTCAAATATGATGTCTTTTTTGAGCGAGTGGGCTTAGATGTGTTTCCGGAGCTACAGGGGAAAAAACTGCTGGATTTATATGCGAATCGTCCGAGCTATGAGAACGCCGACTACCTTATTTCAACCAAACTGCTGCCATACAGGGTCATAAAAACGCTCCAACTGCGGTATCGGCCGGTGGAGATGAATTGTGTCCGGCCGTCGGAGGGACAGGGTGTGTTTGTGTATGATCTGAGGACGGTCGCTGCCGTTCCGAAGGGGAATCCCGATATTCTCACACGGTACGACATTCGCAGCATTCATTGGAAAAGAATGTTGCATCTTGGGTGGAACGGGTTTGTCGACGCGCTCTTGAATAGGGCTCATATAAGAAAGAAGTAAATACATGCAGAGATTAATAGCGAGACTGGTGAAAAGCAAATTCATAAAAAATACGGGATGGATCCTGTTTGCCCAGATATATCAGATGCTGCTGTCCTTGGTTATCGGGGTCCTTAGCGCCAGATATCTGGGCCCTAGCAATTATGGGACGATCAATTACGCTGCGTCCTACATATCCTTTTTTACCATTGCCTGTGCGCTCGGCCTGGAGGGAATTGTAGTCAAGGAAATGGTGGAAACCCGTGAGAGCGAAGGCGTCGTTCTTGGTTCAAGCATTATCATGAGGCTGGCGGCAGGTTTTCTCTCCATGATTGCAGTGTGCATGATCGTTGCGGTTGTGAATCCCGGCGATCAGGTTTTGCTTGTGGTCTCCTTTCTGCAATCGCTTGTCCTCCTGTTTAATGCCTTCCACATTATCGATACATGGTATCAGTCTTACTTGCGGTCGAAGACCTCGACCATCATAAAGTGCATTGCCTATACGGGCATGTCGGCCTATCGGGTGTGGCTTTTAATAACCGGGAAAGGCGTGGAGTGGTTCGCTTTTGCGACTTCGCTGGATGCCCTTTTGATAGCGATCCTGTTTCTGTTTTGCTACAAAAAGGATGGAACGCAAAAATTAGCGTTCAACTATACGGAAAGTAAGCATCTGCTGGGACTTAGTTATCATCTCATTATATCCTACTTGATGGCGGCCATCTACAACCAAATGGATCGGCTGATGATCGGTAAAATGATTGATCAGACGCATGTGGGCTATTATGCGGCGGCATCCACGATATGTCATATGTGGCTGTTCATTCCGCAGGCACTGGCAAATTCTGCGCAGCCACTAGTAATAAGTTTAAAGGGCAAGGACGAGAAGCTATATATAAGACGAATAAAACAATTGAGTAGCGTTATCTTTTGGGTGGGTATACTGTTTGCAATATGCGTCACCGCGCTTTCGCATTTTATAGTCGATGTACTTTATGGAGTGGATTATGCACAGGCGAGAGAACCTTTGATTTTTATAATATGGTCGACTATCTTTGCGGCAATGTCTTACTCAAGATCAATATGGATGATTTGCGAAAATAGACAGAAATACTCGAAGTACATTTTACTTTGTGGGGTGGTTATAAACTTTATTTTAAACGCCATTTGGATACCCTCTATAGGGATGAATGGAGCAGCAACGGCAACAATAATCACTGAATTTGTTTGTTGCTTTGTAGCCCCATATATATTCAAACCAACGAGACCATTTGCGCGGATTCAAATAGAAGCAATCAACCCGATAATAATTTTCAATAAAAAAGAACGGTGAGGTGCGTATTTGTGCGTATTATTCCAGGAAGAGTGGAAACATTTTTCTTTAAGATGTTGACTAGAATATCACCAGTGTTGAATACAAAAGCGTATTATCGCCGCAAGTTTGGTAAAGCGCTTGATTTAAAAGCTCCTAAAACTTTTAATGAGAAGATACTGAAGCTAAAGTTGGAGAACTACAACAGTAATCCGTTGGTGCGGCAGTGCGCAGATAAGTATTTGGTTCGTGATTATATCAAGAAACTCGGTTACGACAAACTGCTAGTACCACTTGTTACTACATACAATGGTGCTGATGAAATCGATTGGGAGTCTATGCCGGATAAATTCGTAATGAAGTGGAATTATGGGTGTGGTTTCAATATAATCTGTAAGGACAAAAGCAAACTACAGAAAGAAAATGTAATTGCACAAATGAAAAAGTGGGGAAGGCAGAGCGACTACTACTTGTCTCATTCCGAAATGCAATACAAGGATGTTGAAAAAAAGATTATTGTGGAAGAATATCTGGACGCAGGAAAAGAAAAGCTGCCAGAAGATTATAAGTTCTATTGCATGAACGGACAATGTAAAACGATTCTTGTGTGCAAAGATCGTGTAATCGGGGAAAAGGCTAAGTACTTTTTTATGAGTCCTAAGTGGGATTTGTTTCCGTATTCTGTGGAAGCAATAGAAAATCCAAACGAAGAAATACCACAACCAGCATGCTTAGAATTGGCGATAGATTATGCTGAAAAATTGAGTACGGCATTTCCGTTTGTCAGAGTAGATCTTTACATTATAGGTGAGCAGATTTATTTTGGAGAATTAACATTTACTCCGGCAGCAGGAATGGACACAGACTTAAAAATCTTCCCTCCGGAGAGTAGTGAGAGTGTTGATACTATTTTTGGAAATTGGTTAGATATTTCGTGTCTCAAGTAAATCTTGAATTCTCATGGAGCGAAATATGATAATAGAAGGAGAAGAAATAGCATGAACCATACGGAAGAAACCTTTACTAACAAAACTCTTTTAATCACCGGCGGGACCGGGTCGTTCGGCAATGCCGTGCTGAATCGGTTTCTGAAGACCGACATCGGGGAGATCCGCATTTTTTCCCGCGATGAAAAGAAGCAGGATGACATGCGGCACGAATTTCAGGCGAAGATGCCGGAGGTCGCAGATAAGATCAAATTCTACATAGGGGATGTGCGCGACCTGGAATCCTGCCGGGGCGCAATGCACGGTGTGGACTACATTTTCCACGCAGCGGCGCTGAAGCAGGTGCCTTCCTGCGAATTTTTCCCGATGGAAGCCGTGCGCACCAATGTCATCGGCACCGACAATGTACTGACCGCGGCCATTGAAGCCGGTGTGGAATGTGTCATCTGCCTTTCTACCGACAAGGCGGCGTATCCCATCAACGCCATGGGCATCACCAAGGCGATCGAAGAGAAGGTGGCCGTGGCCAAATCCCGCAATTCGGGCAAGACCAAGATCTGCTGCACGCGCTACGGCAATGTGATGTGTTCCCGCGGGTCGGTCATTCCGCTGTGGATCGAGCAGATCAAACAAGGGAATTCGATCACCGTTACCGACCCCTCCATGACGCGCTTTATCATGTCGCTGGAGGAAGCGGTCGACCTGGTCCTCTTTGCCTTTGAGCATGGTGAAAACGGCGATCTGCTGATCCAGAAAGCCCCCGCCTGCACCATCGGTACCCAGGCACAGGCGGTCTGCGAGCTGTTCGGCGGCAAGAAAGAGGATATCAAGGTGATCGGTATCCGGCATGGCGAGAAAATGTACGAGACCCTGCTGACCAATGAGGAATGCGCCAAGGCCATCGATATGGGCAACTTTTACCGGGTTCCCGCCGACAATCGCGGCCTGAACTATGACAAATATTTCAAAGAGGGCGACGAAAACCGCAATACCCTCACCGAATTCAACTCCAATAACACGCGTATTCTGACCGTCGAGGAGACCAAGGCGAAGATCGCCGCGCTTTCGTACATCCAGGACGAGCTTGCAAAGGTGGGAAACTAAATGTTTGAGCAGGTGAAATGGCAGGGAAACGGCAAGCTGAAATTGCTGATTATTGTGGGCACACGCCCGGAGATCATCCGGCTGGCCGCGGTGATCACCAAATGCCGTCAATATTTTGATGTGATCCTTGCCCATACGGGGCAGAATTACGACTACAACCTGAACGGGGTATTTTTCCGCGATCTGAAGCTTGCGGACCCGGAGGTGTATCTGGAGGCGGTGGGCAGCAATCTCGGCGAGACCTGCGGCAACATTATTGCCAAGTCCTATACGCTGATGGCAGAGATCCAGCCCGACGCGGTATTAGTGCTGGGCGATACGAACAGCTGTCTTTCGGTCATTGGAGCCAAGCGCCTGCATATTCCCATCTTCCATATGGAGGCGGGAAACCGCTGCAAGGACGAGTGCCTGCCGGAGGAAACCAATCGGCGCATCGTAGACATCATTTCGGATGTCAATATGGCGTATTCCGAGCACGCGCGCCGGTATCTGGCGGATTGCGGCCTGCCGAAGGAGCGCACCTATGTGACCGGTTCCCCCATGGCGGAGGTTCTGCACAATAACCTGGCGGAGATTGAGGCGAGCGACATCCATGCCCGTCTGGGCCTGGAAAAGGGCAAGTACATCCTGCTTTCCGCGCACCGCGAGGAAAACATCGACACCGAAAAGAATTTCACCAGTCTGTTTACGGCGATCAATAAAATGGCGGAAAAATACGACATGCCCATCCTCTATTCCTGCCATCCGCGAAGCCGCAAGCGGCTGGAAACAAGCGGCTTTGCGCTTGACCGGCGCGTGATTCAGCATGAGCCGCTGGGCTTCCATGACTATAACTGCCTGCAGATGAACGCCTTCTGCGTGGTTTCGGACAGCGGCACGCTGCCCGAAGAAAGCAGCTTCTTCACCTCCATCGGGCATCCGTTCCCGGCGGTCTGCATCCGCACCTCCACCGAACGCCCGGAGGCGCTGGACAAGGCGTGCTTTATCCTGTCCGGCATCGACGAAAAGGGGCTTTTGCAGTCGGTGGACACCGCGGTGGAAATGAACCGCAACGGCGATTACGGTATTCCGGTGCCGGACTACATGGAGGAGAATGTTTCCTCCAAGGTGGTCAAGATCATCCAAAGCTATACCGGTGTTGTGAATAAGATGGTTTGGAGAAAAGAATCATGAATATCCTGATAACTGGTGCCAAAGGCTTCGTGGGGAAAAATCTGACCGAGAACCTGAAAAACATCCGGGATGGCAAGAACCGCACGCGGCCGAATATACAGATCGACGATATCTATGCATACGACATCGACAGCACCGCAGAGGCGCTGGACGAATACTGCGCCAAGGCGGATTTCGTCTTTAACCTTGCGGGGGTCAACCGCCCGCAGGATCCGGCTGAATTCCGGGCGGGCAATTTCGGCTTTGCTTCAACGCTGCTGGATACGCTGAAAAAGCACCGCAACACCTGCCCTGTCATGCTGTCGTCCTCCATCCAGGCGACGCTGGCGGGACGCTTCGGCACATCGGAATACGGGCTTTCCAAGCGGGCAGGGGAGGAGCTGTTCTTCGCCTATGCCGAGGAAACCGGCGCCAAGGTGCTGGTTTACCGTTTCCCGAACCTCGTGGGCAAGTGGGTGCGCCCGAATTACAACAGCGCCGTCGGTACATTCTGCCATAACATCGCAAACGATCTGCCGATCACGGTCAATGATCCGTCGGTGGAGCTGGAATTGCTGTTTATCGACGATCTGGTGGAGGAGATGTTCGACGCCCTGGAGGGCAAAGAGCATCACTGCGCATTTGACGGGGTAACCACGGTCCTCACCGAAAACGGCCGATATTGCGCTGCCCCGGTAACACACAAGGCAACGCTCGGCTATATTGTCGAATGCCTGCACAAATTCCACGACCAGCCGGACACGCTGGTGATCCCCGAAATACCGAATGGCAGCTTTGAGAAGAAGCTGTATTCCATGTACCTTTCGTATTTGCCGAAGGAAAAGGTGGCATTTCCGCTGGAAATGCATGTGGATGCCCGCGGCAGCTTTACGGAGCTGCTCAAGACCGAGAAGTGCGGTCAGGTCAGCGTGAATATCTCAAAGCCGGGCATCACCAAGGGGGAGCACTGGCACAATTCCAAGTGGGAATTCTTCATTGTGGTATCGGGTCACGGTTTGATCGAGGAGCGCCGGATCGGCACGGACGAGGTGCTGCGCTTTGAGGTCAGCGGGGAGAAGATCGAGGCAGTGCATATGCTGCCTGGGTATACGCACAA
>ERZ808246.26-NODE-26-length-131004-cov-20.020191_pt1 | contig 131004 bp, 97 predicted proteins | sample MGYA00521083_ERZ808246 | MGnify/ENA primary metagenome ERZ808246 (study PRJEB31516, sample SAMN03275577) | gut metagenome | biome: mammalia-associated habitat; material: feces | host: Papio cynocephalus | place: Kenya | collected 2012-07-07 ... | reverse complement strand
TGGTGTCATAATGATTGACTCTTTTTGTGAGTCAACCTTTTTCAGGCAAATACACGTCAGATAAAAATTTCACTTTTGTGTGGATATTATATACGAGTAGGCTAATGCCTGTTTTATGATGCTGATGTTCAAATGATTATTGATAACCGTCGCTTCTTGGCAATGATTTGTCTGCTGATGATTTAATTTTCCTTGTAACCACCCTCTATGTTATGCATAAAAGACAAGATAGAAGCGGAAAGAGTTTGGTGGGTATTTTTGGGGTGCGAAAGTCGGCTTTCCGCACCCCGGAACCAATCAGAAAGTCACCTTGGGTGCATAACAGCCTCTTTCGCACCCGAAATAAGATAATCTCGGATATGAACAGGATTGCAGCGACTCTCGTCAATGTGTAAGTAGAGGTGGGGGCTTATTATGGCTGGGGCGTTGAGGATTTACGAAACGCCTTCATCTCAAAGTTTGGCAGAGGCACATGGTAGGCATATTCCCGTGAAAATCTTGCACAATTGTCTTTGAGTTTTTCAGCTAAATCTGGCTTCTGTCGGTGCAGGCTCGATATAGGGCTGAAAGCCTTTTGTAAGCTTTTCACCGTCACCTGCTTCCTTGGCGCTGTTAGTCAGGTGGATTGCGATTTGGCCGGACAAAGCCCATGATTTCTACATTTCATCCGGCCAGTAAAGCTCTCACCGGACAAAAAAAGAGTGACCGTAATTTGCGGCCACTCTTAGAGATTATATCAAAGAATTATCTGGCTTTCTTCTTTTCGCTCCTGGAGGACTTTGGACCGAACTTCTTGCGGGGACGGCCTTTGTCCTTGGAGGATTTGCGCTGCGGCTGGTTGTCGTTGTGGGCGACGGCGGCGTAGAAAGGCTTGCGCTTTCCATTGGCGGATCCGTCGTTTGGCTCGCCTTCGACACCTTCAGCATAGTCGGCTCCGTTGGCCTGAGCTGCCTTCACGTCTTCTTTGTTTTTCCCACGGCGTGAACCTTTGGCGGCAGACTTCGTGCCATTCCCGTCGATGGAGGCATCGACCAGTTCGTAGTCCAGAAGCCTTTGCTCCAGATTGGCGGCCTTGACACGGATCTTGACCGGATCTCCGAGACGGAAAATCTTGCCGGTGCGGCGACCCTTGATGAGGTAGTTCTGCTCGTCGAACTCGAAGAAGTCGGACTTCACATCGCGCAGGGCGACCATGCCCTCGATCATCGTCGGCTTGATCTCCACGTACATTCCCCACTCGGTGAGGCCGGAGATATTACCTTCATATTCATTGCCAATCTTGTCCTGCATGAACTCGATGAGCTTGTACTTGATGCTGTCGCGCTCGGCGTTGGCCGCAATCTGCTCGCGCTCGGAGGCATGCTGGCACTGGGCTTCGTAATATTCCTTGTTCTGGCTCTCCGCATTGTCGAGATAGAGGGCCAACAGCCTGTGTACCATTGTGTCAGGGTAGCGGCGGATAGGGGAGGTGAAGTGCGTGTAGAACTTGAACGCAAGGCCGTAGTGGCCGATGTTGTCGGTGGTGTAGATCGCCTTCGCCATCGAGCGGAGGGCTATCATCTGGAAGGCGTCGCACTCAGGCGTGCCTTTGGCCTCAGCAAGCAATGTGTTGAGAGACTTGGCGATCTCTCTTCCGTTGCCGCTCGGGCCGAACTTGAATCCGAAGTTGCTGACGAACTGTCCGAGGCTCGCGATCTTGTCGGTGTTCGGCTCGCCGTGCACACGGTAGACGAATGTCTTGGCCTTCTTGTCCGCCTTGCCGTCCATCTTGCCTGAAGTCGCTATGAACTCAGCAACAGAACGGTTGGCGAGAAGCATGAACTCCTCGATCAGCCAGTTGGCCTCTTTCGTTATCTTCTCGTAAACTCTTATCGGCTTGCCCGTGGCATCTACCTCGACCTTCATCTCAGGACGCTCGAAGCTGATGGCACCGGCTGCGAAACGGCGTTTGCGCAGGATGGAGGCAAGCTTGTTGAGCGTCACGATTGCATCTCTGATGTCCTGACCGATTGCCGGATCGGCAGGCTCTTTGCCGTCGCTCTCGATGATCTGCTGGGCTCCGTCGTAGTCGAAACGATAGTCCGAGCAGATGGCCGTGCGGCCGAACCAACGGCTTTCTATCTTTCCGCGAGGGGTCATCTCGACCACCACCGAGAAGGTCAGTTTCTCTTCGTGAGGACGGAGAGAGCAAAGTTTGTTGCAGAGTTTCTCCGGGAGCATAGGAACGGTCCTGTCAACGAGATAAACAGAGGTGCCGCGCTCTTGCGCTTCCTTGTCCACGATCGTGCCTGGAAGCACATAGTGGGACACATCGGCGATGTGGATTCCGATCTCGTAGTTGCCGTTGTCCAGTTTCTTGAACGAAAGCGCATCGTCAAAGTCCTTGGCGTCCGTAGGGTCTATCGTGAATGTCAGTGTGTTGCGGAAGTCTCTGCGCTCCTTGATGTCCTGTTCCGTGATCTTGTCCGAAATCTGGTCTGCGGCGTTCTCCACCTCCGGCTCGAACCTGTAAGGCAGGGCATATTCAGCGAGGATGGCGTGCATCTCCGTGTCGTTCTCTCCCGGCATTCCGAGCACATCCACGATGTGACCTTTCGGAGTCGGCTCGCCCTTGTCCCATCCATCGACCAACGCCGCCACTTTCATCCCTCTCTTCGCGCCCTCGGGAAGGGTGTCGAAATCTATGCTGATGTCGTACGGCATATTCCTGGACTGCATCAGCACCCACGCCTGTCTTCCGACAATATGCAGCACACCGACGAACGGTTTGTGGCTGCGCTCTACTATCTCAATAATCTCACCCTCACGGCGTTTGGCCGCATCCTTTCTGCCGCGTCCTCCCTCTGAGGCTTCTTTCCTTTCGCTTGTCACCGCACATTTCACGATGTCTCCGTTCAGCGCGCCACGGGTTTTGGACGCCTTGACGAACACATCGTTGTCCGGCTCGCCTTCAATGATCACGAAGACATAGCCGTCCCTTGTCATCTGAACTTTACCGGTTACCTCTTCCAGCACTCTTTTCGTCTTCTGTCTGGATCCGAATCTCCTGTCGCGACTCTTTCCGCCGCTTTTCTCGCCACCCTGGCGATTTCTTTTTTTCTGCATTACGAATATATTAATGGTACAAAGGTACGAATTTTCCCTGCAAACGGTGAGCCCGAACGTCAGATAATGATTATCTTTGCAACGAAAGTGGCTTGATTTTTTGAATATTCAAGTTTGGCTTCCGCGAAAGTCATAATCTATGAATATTCATAATCAGGCGCTGACACGACAATAATTTAACACTCAAGAATATGTCTGACATCAGAAACGACAGCAGAATCGTCATGACCCTCGACGCCGGTGGCACCAACATGGTCTTCGGCGCGATGAAAGGCGGTGAGTTCTGCTGCGAACCTATCACGCTTCCGTCCAACGCTGACAATCTTGACCGTTGCCTCGGCACGATGGTGACGGGCTTCACAAAGATCAAAGAGGAGTTAGGTGAGGCGAAACCTGTGGCCATAAGCTTCTGTTTCCCTGGCCCTGCCGACTACCCTGACGGCATCATCGGCGGCTATCTTCCTAATTTCCCTTCATTCCGCGATGGAGTCGCTCTCGGACCGTTCCTTGAGGACACATTCGGGATTCCGGTCTTCATCAACAACGACGGCGATCTTTATGCCTATGGAGAGGCTCTCGGTGGAGTGCTTCCGGAGGTGAATGAGAGACTTGCGAAGGCCGGGAGCGCCAAGCGTTACCACAACCTCATCGGCTACACTTTCGGCACCGGTCTGGGAATAGGCACGGTGATCAACGGCGAGCTCAACCGTGGCGACAACTCCTGCGTGGAGACTTTCTGCCTCAAGCATCCTGACATGCCGGACATCATCGTTGAGGACGGTGCCTCGATCCGCGCCGTGAAGAGAGTTTACGGAGAGCTGACCGGCAATCCGGACCATGGCCTTGAGCCGAAGGACATCGCCGAGATCTGCGAGGGCAAGAGGTCTGGCGACCGTGAGGCCGCGATCAAGGCGTTCGACAAGATGGGAGAGGTCGCTGGAGACGCGATGGCGACGGCGGTCACTCTGATCGATGGCCTGATTGTGATCGGAGGCGGTGTGATGAACAACTACAAGTACCTGATGCCGGGAATATTACGCACCATGCGCGGCAAGATGCACCAACTCACCGGCGAGGAACTGAACCGTGTCCAGATGAAGGTCTACAACCTTGACGACCCGGCAGAGTTTGACCAGTTCGCCCGTGGCGAGGCTCGTTCCTTGAAGGTCTACGGCAGCGACCGTGAGGTGATTTACGACCCGCAGAAACGTGTCGGCGTGATGCGTTCGAAGATCGGAGCGAGCAAAGCCATTTCGCTCGGAGCTTATGCGTTCGCTATCACCGAATTGGATAAGAAATAATTTTTAGGAACTTAACGAATATGTACCCTCTGAAATTTGAACCCTACCTACGTGAAATGGTGTGGGGTGGAGAAAAAATCGCCCCGTTCAAGGGCATCAAGACAAAGCAGCATCACATCGGGGAAAGCTGGGAGATCTCGGCTGTGCCGGGCCACGTCTCGACCATCGCCAACGGCCCTCTCGCAGGCAAAAGCCTGACTGATGTGATGAATGAATATGGTCCCGAACTCGTCGGCAGGAAGGTCTTTGCCAAGACCGGCACGGAGTTCCCGTTGTTGATAAAATTCATCGACGCGAAGAGCGACCTGTCCATTCAGGTCCACCCGAACGATGAACTTGCCGAGAAGACCCACCCGGGGATGAAAGGCAAGACTGAGATGTGGTACGTCGTGGGTGCGGACGAGGGAGCGCACCTGCTGAGCGGTCTCACCGAGTGGATCACTCCCGATGAATATGAGGAGCGGGTCAACGAGCACACGATCACTGACGTGCTGGCCAGCTACAGGATCGCTCCCGGAGACGTGTTCTTCCTCCCCGCCGGCCGCATCCACGCCATCGGAGCCGGAGCCTTCGTCGCCGAAATCCAGCAGACTTCCGACCTGACCTACAGGATCTACGACTACGGTCGTCTGGGCCTTGACGGCAAGCCTCGCGAACTTCACATCGAGCAGGCCAAGGAAGCCATCGACTACGATGTCTATCCGGACTACAGGACTGAATATTCCCGTGTCAAGGACGCTGAGACTGAACTGGTCAGCTGCAAGTATTTCACCACCTCGCTTTTCGACCTCGACAAGCCTTGCTCAAAGGACCTCTCCAAACTGGATTCTTTCGTCGTCGTGATGTGCGTCGCCGGAAAAGGCAGCCTTGTGGACCATGAGAATGACGGTCAGGAACACATCGTCACCCTTCGCCAAGGCGAGACCGTCCTGATTCCCGCCACCTCCACCGGAATCGGGTTCCGTCCCGACTCAGCGATGACCTGCCTGGCCAGCTGCATCGAGTAAGGACATGACCATGGACATCGATCTGTACAGATACTCTTTATGCATTGCCTTGACCCTGATGGTTTTCTTCGCCTACAGGTTCTTTTTCGGGAAGGTCCCGGACAAGATGGTGTTCGGAAACTACCTGCGTTCAAGGCACCTGATGGGCGCCGCGCTTCTGGTCTTGGCGGTGAATTATGCCGTTCATCTATGCATTGACATAAGGCATATCAACGTCGATGCCGCGATTGTCATGAACCTTTCAACGTATTTCTTCGGCTATGGATTGTTCGTCGCCGCGCTTCATACTCTTCTGGACCATTCCTACATAACCCGGAAGATGGTCGTGAGACATTGCCTGCTATGGTTCTTGTATGTCGTCTTGTCTGTTTCGGTACTCTACTTTGCCAAAGACGGTCCGTTGAAGACGGGCATGATATATTCGTTTGCCCTGATGCTTGCCCTGTACGGTGTGTTTTTGGCTTCCCGTCTTCTCAAGGCCTATCATAAGGCGGTCAAAATGATGGACAACACTCATTCTGACAACATCGAGACCTATGTCAGATGGATGTCGGTCCTGACATATTGGATGCTCATTTTCGGCATCAGCTGTTCGGCTTTGACTTTCCTTCCTGACAATCTGGTCTTTCTGTGGGTGTTGTCTTCCGTTCCTTTCTATTGTTATCTGTATGTAAGCTATCAGAATTACCTGCTTTTCCATGAAACTGTGGAAAAGGCTATCGAAAGCGATCAGGATTGTGAGGTCCCTGCTGAGGAGACGGTGTCCTGCAATCCGGAGATACAACGTCTTGTGCAGGAATGGGTGAAGGCGGATGGCTACCTGAGACAAGGACTCACGATATCAGATCTGTCCAAAACATTGTACACGAACAGGACGTACCTTTCTTATTTCATCAATCAGACATACAAGGCGACTTTCCGGGAATGGATTTGCGGACTTAGAATTGATTATGCGAAACGCGCGTTGCTGGAACATCCTGATGTGACCGTCGCGGAAATCGCTCAAAGATCGGGATTCCTTTCTTTGAGCAATTTCAACGCTTCCTTCAAGGATAGTGAGGGCATGACTCCCGCGAAATGGAGAATCAACAACCTGTCAGTTCGGCAAAAAACTGCTGATTCGACAAAGTAAGACTGCCCGTACGACAATTTCTTGGCGACTTGGCAAATTTACCGGGGCGTCCTTTTCTTCGGGCGCTTTTCTTTTGTATTTTTGTCATTATGGCGTGGTGAGCCACTCCGTGAGTCCAGAGTTTGTTTCTAACAATATCAAAAAACTATGAAGCGTATTATCTATCTTGTCACTTGTCTTTTTGCGACGGTCTACTTTCTGTCCTCTTGTTCTGATAAGGGAGAGGCCGAAACCGCCACCAATCCTGCCGACTTCCTGAAGAACGAAGATCAGAAAGCCATGTTGTCCACCTTGAAGAATATGGCGGACGGGCATCTGTATTCAGTGAAGTACAGTGCGGATTATCTCATTGATGAAATCATGTCAAGCGGTGGTGCCAGTTCCAGTGTCCGGCTTTTAGGCAAGGTCATACCACGTCTGACCACGGTGCCGTTAAGCAAGGCTGGTGACGGTATGGATTACGGATGCAGCGCATTCTGTGTCAAATCTCCCGATGGGGACGTTTTGGTAGGACGCAACTTTGATTATCGTTTTGTGTCTTCTTCCAACATGCTGGTGCACAATGTCACAAAAGGAGCGAAAGAGTCCATTTGCATCTCAGCCCTGCCTTTCCTGGACAAGGACGTCTATGTGGCCGGGGCGTTGTCGGACGGAAAAACAGACTTGTCAGTGCCTGTCACCGCTTCAATCTACTGCTGTCTGGACGGAATGAATGACGCGGGACTGTTCATCGGTGTTCTGTCTTTGCGTGGTACGGGTGGAGCCGTGCAACATGACAAGACGAAAAGCGACATAGTCCCGACTTTGGCCATCAGATTGGCTTTGGACGGCTGTACCAGCGTTGACGAGGCCGTGGATGTTTTCAGGACTCACAATTTTTTCGCGGACGGAGAGAATTCGGATTCGAACTATCATTTCCTGATAGCCGACGCAAGCGGAAAGAGTGTCGTCGTTGAATATTACCGTCCAGGAGAGGTGCCACCACTGAGCGATCCAGCGGCAAAGGATTGGACAATGAATATACTTAATACTGATCATGTTACTAATTTTTATCTGTCTGATGGTTGGCAGAATGTCGGTGGGGGAAGAGAGCGTTACGACAAACTTCACGAGACACTGGAAAAGAAGAACCGAATAATGACGGAGGATGAGTGCATGTCTTTGCTTGATGACGTGCACACGGACTTGAATTCCGAAGGAGGTGACATCACAAGCAACACACAATGGTCTGTTGTCTATAATCTGACCAAGAAGACCGCTGCCATCTGTGTGGACAAGAATTACAAACGCAAACTGCATTACAGCCTGTAGCGACATGAAAAGTTCTCAGCCAATCAATCTGATTCTGTCAGCGTGTTTGCTGGCACTCGTTCTTCTGCCCGTTTCCTGCTCGAAAGACAGTCCGGACTATGGTGACGAGGTCATCATAGAGGGTGATTACCGCGAGCCATCCTCAATTGCCAATGACGAGAAAATCCTGGTTCCGGTTTGGGTCTCGGAAGGTCTTTCCAAGGACTTTGCGGATGCGGTCAAAGGCCGCTTGAAAGAGGCTGCGTCTTCGGCTGACAACGCGCAGACGATTGTCACGGACATGGCCGGCTACTCCGCGTTGGATGTGCGCAAGGATTGCATCGTGATTGTGTACAAACCGTCGAAGTCACTGCTGGAACGGCTGGGCGAGGAGCCCGGAGACATCCTTTGTGTCGCATTCCAGCAAGGCAAGGCTGGCAGTTGTGTGGTGTCGGCTCCGGCGGAAGGCCTTGAGGTGGACGAATGTCTCAACGGACTTGCCGCCTGGATAAACAACACGGTCCAGAACACGACCGGCAACTTCGACCCGTCCTCATTTTGGGAGGAGTCGAGCCTGTACACGACCTACTCTGATAATGTCGAGGAGGTAATCACCAATGTGAAAGCTTCCGATCATGATTACCTTAAGGGCAAATTCGCGGTCGATGTCCAGTTGAAGATCACTCCGATGCATGGGTTCAAGGGTGGAGAATCGCAAGCCATGGACTATTACCTCATGACGTCAACCGTCTCGATCGCGTCCGGGAAGATGTACACGGGCAATTTCACAAAGATGCACGGAGGTGTGAGAGCGAGAATCTGCGGCTTCTATCTGAAGTCTCTCAGTTCTAACATCTACATATTAAACACATCCGGAACTCCTGTCGGCCGTTTTGTCCAGGTCCCGTCTCCGGAGACCGTTGTCGGCTCTACCGGCTACTCTACCGGCTGGAACTTCTCCGTCGGTGGAGGGATCACAGGCGGTACATCTCCGATGATCTCCTCTTCCACCGGATTCTCCATCTCCTCAAGCACTTCACGCACGATCAGCGACTGTGATGTGCTGAGCCGGCATGAGGGTTCCACTGTAGGCTATGACTACGTGATCAACAATCTACCTCGTTTTAAGTCCAATAAAATCACGGACCCTCCTCTTGTCTCGACTTCGACCACCAATTTCTACAGCCAATGGGTCTGGGCGGTTCCGACGGAAGACCACGATGTGAAGACCAAGTACAGGGTGGCGATAGACCTTTACAATCTCGTCTATGGCGCGTCTTATTTCTATACGGGAAGTCTGGATTATCACGACCTTGAGTTCGTTCAGAAGAAATATTCTGTCATCAAGGATCTTCCGCTGCCTAACAGAAGCCCGACCGGAAAGTTTGAACTCACCAACTCCGAGGATGGGACTTTTATGACAAATGTCCGATTGTATAACAAGAGCTATCCTGAGACCGGAAGCTACAAAGATGAAAGCGTTTACGGCTATGGCAGCACCTGCTCTATGTTCTTGACGACCGGAGACTATGAGCTCCAATGCAGCATAAAGGGAACGAACGGAAAGACCAAAACCCGGAATTATACCGGACTCGTAAGGGTGACGACAGGCGGCACGGTGAAACTTTCAACCAGTTACGGATTCAAATAAGAAGCTGTTTTGATTTGTTTGTTTGAAGATTTTTCACCTCAAAGAACATTTCAAATAAATTAAAACAGCTTCTAAACCAATGAATATGTTCATGAACAATCAGAATGAAATTCGATGAATATGAGAAGAATAATTGATTTATTGAATATACTTGCGCTCTGCGCGGTCATCGGTCTGTCGGCATCCTGCGGTGGAAAATCAGATCTGGATCCAGAGCCGGAACCGGAGGTTATAGAGGAGAACCGCACATCGGATCTGCCGTACTGTGTCTGGTCCGAACTTGATGATGACGTCCTTGAGTTGATATATTCAAGATTCACCGGGAAGAAGGTCTCCTGCGAAGAGGCTAAGGTTGTCTTTGTCAGCGGAAAGGACATCAAGGATGACGAGATTTGGAGTGCTTACCAACGAGGTGCGGCGGTGGTTGTGGTTTCTCCGACCTCTAATTTGCTGTCTGCTCTTTCCCAACGGAACATAGGATTCTTGTCGGCGGAGTCTCTGGACGATTGTCTATTCGCCGCGTTCCACAGGAGCGGGAAGGTCTTTTCGATGGATGATTTCCCTCCCACCAACCTAAATGGCCTTGTGTCGTGGGTGGGAGACGTGCATTCCGCAAACACCTCAGGAGACGATCTGCTCCAGTCCATTCACCTGTTCTCATCACAGGACATCAAGATTGACAAAGGTTTGATCTTTAAAGACGGAAAGAATGAGTTCAGGGTTACGGGCCAGGGACAATTCGAGCAGTACTATTCTGTCATACCGCTTTATGCGTTCAAGTCGTCCAAGAGCAACTACGTTGGGGATTTCTACATCATTGACGCCACTTTCTCGGTCGCTTCCGCAGGGATGTATGCAGGGAGGTTCAAAGACACCCAACTCAATGGTTTACAGGGCTCTTTCATGGGCTATTTTCTGACCGGCTATCGTCTGGACATCTCGTTGGTCGATGACAAAGGGAATTCAGTTCCTGTCCGCTTCAACCAAGTACCGTCCCCTTCGACAACGATAAACTCCCAGACCTACACTTCCGGTGTGTCCTGGTCGTTTGAGGCTGGCTTGTCGGGTGGAGCCGCCGGAGCTGGGCTTTCGTTGAGTTCGGGCTGTAACTTCAGCAGTTCCAAGACGCGTGAAGTCAGGGATTTGGCTATCATCGACAATTCTTCGGACGGTGGTGTCCGTTATACTCTTGAGGTGAAGAATCTGCCGACTTATCTCACGCTTCCTCCGGCCATTTCCAGATCCACTTTTGATTTCCATTCCGGTTGGGTCTGGAGTGTGGAGAACACTAAAGAGTCCGATGTCACGACCCGCTACCGTATGAAAGTGACATTGAGTGAACTGAACTACCGAGACCTTTATTGCAAAGGAGGAGGTAATAAAAAACCGAGTGTACAGAACTGGCCTGTCATCGCGAATAAGGAGTTTTTCATAGACCTTCCTGTGCCTAACAGAATCCCTTGCGGCAATGTCAAGTTTGTCAACAGTGAGAAAGGAAAGTTCATGACGGACATCGTCTTCATTGACTCCAAGAACCCAAGCGATCCTAAAAGCTATCATTTCGATCCGTCAGGCAGTGTCTACTCCTACCAGGAGTGCTACGAGACAAGCCTTCCTGAGGGCACTTACATTGTCCAGTACAAACTTGGAGGTACCTCATGCACCGGGAAAAACATCGCCGTCAAGAGGGGAGAGACACTGGAAATCCAGTCCGGCTACTATGTCAAGTGACGTGTAAAGTCCCTTCCTAATGTTTTTCGGGTGCGAATCGCGCCTGTTTGCCCTCAGGAGCCAACCAATCATCTTGGCTGGGTGCGAAACGGCAGATTCTGCCCCCGGAACCTGTCAAACTTCTTGGCCGGGGTGCAAATTGGGTCAGCCTGCACCCGAGAACGAACGATGGATGTCCGTGTCGGGGAACGTTTTGATATTCATTGAAATAAGTGATTGCCTTTGGTTGAAATCAAACTAAAGATGATTGCTTATTTGCTTGATAATGTGCTGCTTGGCTACCACGGGTCTTTTTGCGGGTACTGTCGTGGGGATAGCCCCACGGCTTTTTTGAACCATGTGCCGAAGAAGGACTGGTTGGCGAAGTTAAGGCGGTCACTGATCTCCTGCACTGAGTAGCGATGCGTGCCGAGAAGAGCCTTGGCCTCCAGGAGGACATATTCCTTGATCCATTCTGTCGCTGGTTTTCCGCTTTGCTCGATGATGGTTTGCGAGAGGTACTTGGGAGAGATGCACAGCTTGGAGGCGTAGAAGGTGACGGAGCGCTCCGAGGTGTAGTGCCGCTGCAGGAGGGACATGAAGTCGGAATAGATGATCTCGCCTCTGGTCCTGTTGACTTTTGGGGCGTTTGTCAGGATGTCGCTGATCAGTTCGTAGGCCTCGATGACCAGGGCGTTGATGTAGCCTTTGATAATCAGTTCCTTCTCGCGGGTGGAGGGATTGGAGAGCCTTCTTCTCATTATCCCGATTATAGAGAGCAGGTCGCCAACCTTTTCATCGTCAAGGTGATTCACTGGCCTCTTGACGAAGAAGGATGACATCGTGTTCAACTGCTCACCGCTGGTTATCGGGTAATAGTACTTGTCGGAGAATCCTATGAGCGTCAGCCGGCAGTCAGGAGAGATTTCCAGACACTGCACAATCTCTCCCGGCATCGTGACCATCAAATCGTTCGATGCGATGGAATATTCAATCAGATTGATCCGCACTTTCATCGAGCCGCCCTTGCAGACAAGGCACAGGGCAGCCTCAAGCTTGTAGGGATGCTCCGATTTCACAAGCGGTCTGACCTCCTCTGTGTCAAGCACATCTTTGCTGTCATCGGTGTCCGCTATGATCAGGTCCTTGCCGATGGCGCTTCCTTGGCCGATGGCGGAGATTGTCATCAGACCAAGCGTCCGGATTATGTTGTCGTTGTCCATGTTGACAAAGTTAGTCATTAATTGGACAGAATTTTACTTTCCCTATGCCTATAATCGCGAAAATGTCGAACTATTGAACAATTTTGCAGGGTTTAAGAATAACGGGATTCTGTGGGGAATGCTGAAATTTGCCGCTTGATAATTTAAGAAGATTATGAGAAAGAATCAGTTATTCTTATTGTTGGTGGTTCCGGTCATCCTTTGCGGATGCGCGGGGAAGGAGAAGCCGGCCACCCCAACGGTCCGCACCGTGAAGACAGCCTGTGTAGAAGAGACCGGAGCCGGATCGGTGTCATCCTATCCTGGAGTTGTCAGGGAGGCTAATTCTATCAATGTGGCTTTCAAGACCGCTGGCCAGATAGAGAGTTTGAATGTCAAGGAAGGAGACTATGTCCGTGCTGGACAGCTGCTCGCCAGCCTTGACGACAAGGACTACAAACTTGGATTGGAGGCTCTTCAGGTGCAGTACGACCAGTTATCGGACGAGGTCGGCAGACTAAGGGAACTTTTCGAGAAAAAGAGCCTTTCTGCAAATGACTATGAGAAGGCCAAGGCCGGTCTGACGCAGTTGGGCATACAGCTGAGGCTTAACCAGAACAAGGTGGCCTACACAAAACTTTACGCTCCTGTCTCCGGCTACATCAAGGCTGTGAATTTCGCGGCCTCCGAGATGGTGGACGCGGGGACTCCTGTGTTTGCGATGATGGATGTCTCGAAAGTCGAGGTCATGGTGGACATTCCAGTTTCGGAGTATCGTTTGAAAGATACCTTCAAGTCATTCATTTGCGGGACTCCGCAAGGTGTTTCTGTACCGTTGTCCTTAGTGAGCGTCTCTCCGAAGGCTGACGGGAACCAGCTCTACAGGCTGACGTTGAGATGTTCGGGAACCCAAAGCGCTGACCTCCTGCCTGGAACCAATGTGGAGGTGCTCATTGACAGGGGCGATAAAGAGACTGGAGTCTCTGGGCTGACACTGCCTCTCGCGGCTGTGCGTTACGATGGGGCTCAGGCCTTTGTCTGGACGGTCGGGAACGATTCCACGCTTGTCAGGGTTGACGTGACTGTAGCGGCCACAGACCATGCAGACAAAGTGCTTGTCAGCGGGGTCGCTTCCGGGACGGAAGTCGTCTGTGCGGGAGCCGCTACCTTAAAGCAGGGAGAGAAGGTAAGGATTCTCGGCAGGCAGCCGGTGTCTAATGTCGGAGGCCTGCTATGAGGAAGTTGACTGAATATTTCATCAAGAGGCCGGTCATCTTCTGGTCGATGGTCGCGGCCATCCTGGTGGCTGGTGTGCTGGCTTTCCTGAGCATGCCGAAGCTGGAGGATCCGGCCATCTGCGCGAAACAGGCGATGGTCGTGATCTCCTATCCGGGAGCCAGCGCCCATGATGTCGAGTTGAAGGCGGCCATCCGGATGGAGGACGCTCTGAGGGCTCTTCCGGACGTGAACAAGGTCAAGACGGAATGCCAGAACGGAGTCGCCATGATCACCGTCGAGTTCAAGATGACGGTTCTCAACGACAAACTTCAGGAGCATTTCGACCTGCTTCGCCGCAAGGTGAACGATGTCGCGGTCTATCTGCCGCAGGATTGCCGTGCTCCGATCGTGATAGACGACATGACAGACACTTACGGAATATTCTATGCCCTCTACGGGGACGGTTATGACTATTCCGACATGGACAAGTACGCCAAGTATGTCAGCCGGGCGATCATGGATGTGAATGGTGTCAAAAGGGTCAATGTGGTCGGGGTCCGGGACGAGGTGATCAGTGTGACCCTTTCCAAGGAGAGAATAGCCCGTAACGGCTTGATTCCCACGCAGGTGATGATGGCTCTTCAGGGGGCGTGCAAGAGTGTGGACGCCGGAGCGGTGGCCTCCTCGGAGGACAGGATCGCTGTGAGGGTGGACAATGCTGTCAAGAATGAGGATGATGTCCGTAACCTTGTCATCTCCACCGTTGATGGAAAGGTCGTGCGGCTGGGAGATGTGGCGACGGTGGCCCGTGAATATTCAGAACCACAGCGCAACGGCTTTTTTGTGGACGGGCGTCCGGCTGTGGCGATCTGCGCCGCGATGGAGGACGATGCCATCGTGCCTGATGTCGGGAATGCGGTCGAGGCTTCTCTTGCCGTGATCGAGAAGGATCTTCCGGCAGGGATGACGCTGGAGAAGATATTCTTTCAGCCTGACAAAGTCAAGTCCGCCATCAGCTCATTCATGCTCAATCTTCTGGAATCAGTGCTGATTGTCATTCTCGTGCTGGTCTTCGCCATGGGCTTCCGCAGCGGAGTGATAATAGGCTTCGGCCTTGTGCTGACGGTGGCGGTGTCTTTCCCGATCCTGCTGGTGATGGGCACGACATTGCAGAGAATCTCACTGGGAGCGTTCATCATCGCGATGGGAATGCTTGTGGACAATGCGGTGGTGATCATGGACGGCATTCTGGTTGACAAGAAGCGTGGCCTCGGCCCGAAGACCTACCTCTACAGAATAGGCCAGAACACGGCTATGCCTCTTCTTGGAGCCACCGTGATAGCGGCCATCACGTTCATCAGCGTCTATCTGTCTCCTGACACCGCCGGGGAATATGCCAGCGACCTTTTCCTCGTGCTTTGCGTCAGCCTCATGGCCAGCTGGTTCTTGGCCCTCGTCCAGGTGCCGTTCTGCGCCAAGTCTTGGCTGCCAAGACATTACAAGGACGGAGACGGCAAGGACACCGGGGTCATGAACTCTCCGGTCCACCGGGCCATAAGAAAGGTGGTCTCCACATTGGTCGCCTACAAGAAGACAACCGTGTGCGCCGCTGTGGCTCTGCTCGTGGTCTGTGCCCTTGGGATGCTCAATGTCAAGAATCTGTTCTTCCCTGATTTCGACTACAATCAGTTTGTCGTGGAGTGTTTCTTCCCGGCTCAGACTTCTCCTGAGACTGTCCGGGACAATCTTGAGGAAATGCGCGGGATGCTCAAGGACACCCCGGAGATCACCAGGGTTTCCGCCAGCCAGGGCAGCGCCCCGGCCCACTATTGCCTTGTGAGGCCGATGACCTCCGGCGGAGACTGCTACGGGGAGCTGATGTTGGATTGCCGGAACTACAAGGATGTGCTGAAGGTCATCCCGGAGGTGCGCAGACGCTTCCGTGACGCCTTCCCGGAGGCTTACATCAGAATCAGGAAGTACAACTTCTCGATCAGCACCTCCCACACGGTCGAAGTGGAGTTCACTGGCCCGGATCTGGCTGTGCTTCGTGACCTTAGCGCTCAGGCAGAGGAGATAATGCGCTCAAGTCCTTATGTGGACAAGTACTCGGTCGAAAATGACTGGAAACCGATGGGGAAATCCTATGTGGTGTCGTTCAATCAGTTGAACGCCCTTCGCAGCGGAGTCTCCAGAGGTGATGTGGGCAATGCCGTTCTGGCCGCCGGGGACGGAATGCCGGTCGGGATCCTGAACGATCAGGACAGGATGGTGCTCGTGGATCTTAAGGTCAGGAACTCTGACGGGTCGAGAATCCAGTCGATGAAGGACATCCCCGTGTGGAGTATGATGAACATGCATATTCCTGATGATCAATTGCGTGGCGCATTGGCTTCCGGCAAGTTGGGAGATGACATCCAGGACAGGATTTTCCGGAGCGTGCCGCTTGCCTCTGTGGCAGACAGCGTGAGCCTCTGTCCGGAGGAAAATGTTGTGCGCAGGCTGAACGGACGCAGAGCGATCGAGGCCGAATGTGACCCGGATCCGGACAATCCGGATGCGACCGCCGCGAAAGTGGTCTCCTCGATCCGCGAGTCAATCGAGGCCATTGATCTTCCGGAAGGATATTCAATGCGATGGATCGGGGACATGGGAGTCCAGAACGAGGCTATGGCCAATGTGTTCAAGTACCTGCCTCTGACTTTGATGCTGATGCTGGGAATCCTGCTGCTTCTGTTCGGAACATGGAAGAAGGTGGCTCTCATCATAATCTGCTTCCCGTTCGTGATCTGCGGAATCACTCCGGCGCTTCTGATCACCGGTCAGCCGTTCACTTTCATGGCTATGATCGGAATGATCGGCCTGATCGGCATGATGGTCAAGAACGCCATCGTGCTGGTGGATGAGATAGCGAGGCTTCAGACCGAGGAAGGTTTCACCCCTTACAATGCCGTCATCGAAGCGACAGTCTCCAGGGTGCGTCCGGTGCTTATGGCGTCGCTGACCACCATCGTCGGCATGGTTCCTCTGCTCGGAGACCCGATGTACGGAGCGATGGCCGTCTGCATCATGGCGGGTCTCGCTGTCGGCACGCTGATCACCCTCATCCTGCTGCCGGTTCTCTATTCCACTTTCTACCATATTGCCAAATAATTCAATGAATATGAAGACGTTATCTATGAATATGCTCGCTCTGGCGCTGTCCCTGTCTCTTTGTGCCTCCGCCTTCGCGCAAGCACCCTTGATCCTTGACCAGAAAACTTGCCGTGAGATGGCCCTTGAGAGCAGCGAGGACATCCGCAAGGCTGAAAATGAGATCTTTAAGTCTCGGCTTGACGGCAAGGTCGCCACGTCCGCCTTTCTCCCTTCCGTGGATGCCAATGGTTCTGGAATATACGTGACTCCGAATCAGGGCATGAGCGGAATGGACCTTATCATGAAGGGCACGTACATGGCCGGAATCACGCTTACCCAGCCCCTTTACGCTGGTGGCCGGATTGTGGCCGGCAAGAGAATGTCCAAGATAGGCGAGGAGGCTGCCGGAGAGAAGATGCGCATGACCCGTGCGGAAGTCATCTCTGATGCCGACAACGCCTACTGGACCTACGTCTCCGTGCAGGAGAAGATGCGGATGGTCGAGGAGCTTAAGGCTCAGATGGACACCCTGTTGTCACAGGTCTCTGTCTCCGCCGGAGCCGGGATGGCCACTGACGCCGATCTGTTGACCGTGAAGGCAAAACGTTCGGAGGTCGAGTACCAGTTGCAGAAAGTGGCCGGTGGAGTGGAACTCTGCCGGATGGCCTTGTGCCGTGTGGTCGGTGTTCCGTTCGACACACGGATAGTCACCGGAGACTCTTTCCTGTCCGATGTCGAGGCTTGTCTTTCGGATGATGTCACGGCCTTGTCAGTGGACTCAAGGCCGGAACTCAAACTCCTTCAGGCTCAGATTGATGTAGCCAAGAGCCAAGTCCGGATGACAAGAGGGGAGTACCTCCCTTCGCTTGCCGTTGTGGGAGCCTACATGAACTACGGCAACATCAAACTGAGTTCTATGGTGGATGCCGGCAACGGTACCTACGTTCCGTACGAGCAGAAACTCCAGAAAGGAATGTACGCTGCCATGCTGTCCCTCTCCATCCCGATCTTCCATTGGGGAGAAGGCTACAACAAAGTCCGCAAGGCCAAGGCCGATGTCTCCAACGCTGTTCTGGACTATAAGAAGAACGAGAAGCTGATGACCCTTGAGGCCCGTCAGGCCGAGACAAACCTGCGTGACAGCCGTGCGTTGATTTCCTGTGCGAAAGACGCCCTGGCCCAGTCCGAAGAGAATCTCCGTGTGGTCTCCAACCGTTACTCCGCCTCGATGTGCCCTCTTTCCGACTACCTGACCGCCCGCTTCCAGTGGCACCAGTCTAAAAGCAACCTCGTCGAAGCCGTCACCCAGTACCACATCTCCCTCACCGACTACCTCCGCACGACAGGCCGACTGTTCTAGGCACTGGCTTGATTTTCAGGAATATTCCGCTCCAGTTCGTCTCGCCCGCTGAGCTTGCCAAACCACCGGCAGTAGAACTTGCCAAACCACCTGCCGCTGAGCTTGCCAAACTACCGGTCGCTGAGCTTGTCGAAGCGTCTGGCTGTTTGGCTGAGACAATATATTCAATTTCCCAATCATTGGATGGTCCTCCCCTTTTCATGCCAAGAGGTAACTTGCATAATCTAAAATGATTCCGTACCTTAGCGGAACGTACTAAAGAATTTGGAATATTTAATGATAACCTATATGAGATTAACACAGAATCCTATCTTGGCGGTGGCCGCATTCGCTGCGCTGATTCTTGCTTCCTGCGAAAAGAACATTGATTCCAACAACGAGAATTTTCCTGCGGACGGAGTCGTCAGGATTGATGCCTCTGTAAGCGACCTGATGACCAAAGCCGATTTGCCTTATAGCGGATATACCGGTAGCGATCTTGGGCTGTTTATTGATTACGGTGACGGAGATTACTATAGCAAGGACAATGTCCGCTGGGTTAACAATAGCGGCACATGGACTCCGGAGAGCCAAGCCCTTTGGAAGAATTCGCAAAGTCCGGTCGACATATTCGCCTATGCTCCGCACATCATCGGGGCGGATGACCACACGAGTGTCGATTTCTCCATTCCTTCGAATCAGGTGAAAGGCACTTCCACAGCGGATTTTCTATGGTACAGCAAGCCTGGTTTTGTTCCTGCCAATGATCTGAGCGACCAGAAACTGAACATAACGTTCAGTCACGTGCTGGTGAAGCTCAAAGTCAATCTTACTTTTGGAAATGAGTTCGGTGACTCGCATTCGGTCAAGGATGTGATTTTGAACGGGACCTCGAGCAAGATTAAATGCGACCTTGCCAACAGGACAGTCGCTGATCTTGATCAGTCATCCTTCAATGACATATCAATGTGCAATACGAAGGACGGTGTTTACGAGGCAATATTCTTTCCGGGCAAAGGCCAGAAAAGCGGATCGCGGATGCTTACGGTAGTGATGTCCGACAACAAGGCGTACAATGTCACCCTTGACGGTGACTTGGAGCTATACGGTGGTTACGCTTACACCATGAATGTCAAGGTGGGGAAAGATCGGGTGCTTGCCGGAAACGTCAATGTCATTGAATGGGCGGAGAAAGAGCTTGGTGAGAAGGATAGTTATATTGAGGAATATTCTGTCTGGGACGGAGAATCCACAGAATCTATCACAAAAGGTTCCGGCTCGGAGTCTGACCCGTACCTCATAGAGTCAGCCGCGCAATTGGCTGGTCTTGCGTATAATATCAACAATAATGACAATTATGTTTATAAAGGGAAGTACTTTAAGTTGATGAAAGACATAGACCTTGCAAGTAAGCCGTGGACACCTATCGGTAACAAGACTCATTTCCCTCATCTGCGTCTGGACGGAAACGGAAAGAGCATCATCAATCTGAAGGTGGATGTGGGCGATGGATGTGCAGGTCTGTTCTATTGGCTTAGCGGTACAAGCTCCACGGAAAAATCGGTTGTAAGGAATCTCACCATAAGGAACGCTGATGTTAAAACCGGAGGCCGTGATGCCGGGGTCATTGTCGGCTTCACTTCATTCCTCGACATTATTGATTGCAGGGTTGATGGAGCGGTGACAAGCGCATATTGTGCCGGAGGAATCGTAGGAAGCGGCGACCCAAGCATAATAAACTGTCGCGCTGATGTTAATGTGACAGTCAATGCTCCGGCATCAACTTCACTGAATATCTCTGTGGCAGCTGGAGGTTTGATAGGGGACATCTCTTTCAACAATGATAAGGATAATTCTATTACCAATTGTACCGTTAGGGGAACTGTTACAGTAAACAGTCAGGATTTGCGAGAGAGCGTCGATTCCCATGTAGGTGGCGTGGCTGGATTAGCGTTTGCAAATGTCAGTGACTGTACGTCCTATGCCGACATTAATTCCACGTTTGAAAAAGAGGTGCATGTCGGAGGTCTTATAGGCACGGTCGGAGCCGGCGGCGAGATCAAGAACTGCTCAGCCTATGGTACTGTTCACGGAAAGAAAAACAATTTTGTCGGTGGCGCATACGGTTATGCCGTCGGAAACCACGAAAGAGTCCATTTTGGTGGCAAGATAGATAATATCTCAGAAGTCGGAACAGGATCTGTAGGTATCTTTATCGGCCATGCCCACGGAGTCTTCCAGACAAAGAACTGCACCTACAGTAAAGTCGAAGGCTCATTCCCAGTCATCGGCAAGGATGAAAGCAAGAACGCCCAGGACATCAAGATGAAATAGTAAGCTTCTAATGCCCACTCGTGACAGTTTGCCACAGAGCCTCCAGGAAAGCAGGAAACAGAGTGTCATCGCACCGGCAGTCGGGCAAGGTTTCAATTTCATGCATGACACGCATGGCGCCTAAATACCTGTCTATTAATATGATAGATATACTGCGCAGTGCCCGAATCAACCTAAAGGGAAGGGGGGGTAATGGTTGATATTCATAGAGTTGCGTTTCATCACCCTCCGACATGTCTGTCTGAAGGGTGAACATGCCTACCCTTCGCATGATGTGACAAGGGACGGTCTTGGTGCCAGCCAGAGGTCACTACAGTATCTTCATCGCAATCGCCGCGCAGGCCTCGGCATCGGCCAGTGCATGGTGGTGGTTAAGAAGGTCGTACCCGCAGGCGGCGGCGACGGTCTGGAGCTGATGGTTGGGCAGATTGCATCCGAAATGTCTTCGTGAGGCCGCACGGGTGTCAAAAAACTCATAGTCAGGGTAATCCATCTGGTAGACCTTGAAGACGCTTTTGAGGCATCCCTCGTCGAACCGGCTGTTGTGAGCCACAAGGGGCAATCCCTCGATTAGCGGTTCAACCTTTTCCCAGACGTAGGGGAACACCGGAGCATCGTCCGTGTCTTCGGGTCCAAGGCCGTGAACTTGCCGGCAGAACCATTTGTAATATTCAGGCTCGGGGTGGATCAGGCTGTAGAAACTGTCCACGATCTCTCCTCCACGGACGACCACGATGCCAACGGAGCAGACGCTGCTCGGGCATTCGTTGGCTGTCTCGAAATCTATAGCTGCAAAATCTGTCATCAATATTCAATTTCCTTTATTGTAAGGTTCCTAAGCCTGTTTGAGGGGTGCTTCGGCAGGTTCCAGCACTTCCGCATCCGCTCCAGGTGTCACTGATGTCCCTGAACGAGCTCGGTCCCCTCCGGTTGATCAGATCGACCAGCCAGATGTATTTCTTGAAATAATTCTTAGCCATTATCCATGAATATTTTGACGCAAATATAACCCTATTTGCTGAAAAATAGTGGCAGTGGGGCATCGGGCTGTGATATTCAATAACATGGCTGTTTGTCTTCAGTGCAAACCAACTAAAGGTAAACGGTTAAGATATTCATTGATAGTAATCTGTCTGTCACGGGCGAAGTCTGCAAGCCTTGCAGACGTTGCGATGATGCGAGGGAACTGGATTACCTTTGCGTCAGAAACAAGGTTGAACACAATTCACCTAATAAAAATAAAGACAATGGAAGAGAACAAGACAATGAAGATTCACAACCTCATCATTCTGGATGAGAGCGGTTCGATGAGCTCGATCTACAATCAGGCGCTCAGCGGAATCAACGAGACCATCAACGGCATCAGGCAGAGTCAGGAGAAATACCCTGAGCAGGAGCATTTTGTGTCGATAGTGACATTCGAGGGGAACGGGATGGACGGGGTCAAGACCCGCCGCGACGGCGTCCCTGTCGGAGATGTCAAGGATCTCACGATGAAAGATTACCAGCCGGGAGGATGCACCCCGCTCTACGATGCGATGGGGAAGGCCATCTCTGAACTTGACCGCAAGGTGGAGGCCGGCGACGCTGTGCTGGTGACCATCATCACGGACGGCATGGAGAATTCCTCCTGTGAATATTCAGGCAGGGCGGTCAAGGATCTTGTCGCGATGCAGAGGAAGAAGGGCTGGACGTTCGCCTACATAGGAGCCAACCAGAACGCCGTCGAGGTGGCGAGGGATCTGAATATTCAGAATGCCATGAACTACGACGCCACGCCGGAGGGGATGGTCTGCATGTCCATGTCGTACAGCAAGGCTCAGGCTAAATTCGCAAGAAGAATGCATCTCGGTAAATCCATTCTTGCTGATGTCGCCGACTTCTTTTCCGGCTCGTCCGATGAGAAAGACAGTGACTCGGAAGAATCCGATGTATAGACTCGGAAGTGAGGCTTGTTAGGAATACGTTCAGTGCGCCTCGACAGGCTCAGCGACCATAAAGCGACCGGTCACTGAGCTTGTCGAAGTGACCAACCATCATTCCCAAAGCACATAGTCACGGTCAAGAGCGATCCTCTTGGCCGTCCCTTTTTCTCCGTCGATGTAGTAGAACCTTGCCACACGATCGTCCACTGCGTCCCGGAACGCCTTCTTCACCTTAGAGACTTTCTCGTTGATGGAATTGTTCAGCGGGTCGCACAGATCTGCCACACTCTTCCGGATACTGTCAAGATTCTCCCGGCCTGTGATTGATGAATATATTTCCTCAAGCTCTTGCTGGTAATCTGAAAGTTCCTTGTAGCGAATCCCTTCAGGATGACGAAGATATAGAAAGAACACCGCCTTGGTCAGCGTGTCCATCCTCACCTCTTTCTTGTCAAAATCCTCCAGCAGTATCTCTTTTTTCCCGGTAATATGCAATCGGCTCAGCTTCACCTTATACGCAATCGCGATTTCCAGATCCTCAATCGTGACCCCATATTTTCTTTGCAGAGCCTCTATCTCAGCCAGAATCGCCTTTGTCTTCTCGTCCGGCTCAAGGTCAGTGACCGGAGGCTCGGAACTCTCTATCTTTTGCTTTGGGACCACGAACGAGAACATCCTGCCACTCTCCAATCCGCTTCTCCGTTTCCATGAATGAGCGGAGTCGCCATTCCGGCAAGTCATGCATGGCGGAATCGGGCGACAGGCGTCCGAGTCATATTCCGTCAAGAATGATTCTTCCCCTATCACATGCAGGTTCTCCCGCCCTATGCCGGGGAAATAATACGCCCTCGCCTCTTCGGACATCTCGGCGAGAAACCGCTCTATGATCTGTGTGGTATTGCTTGTCATAAAAAAAACGTGGCACTTAATACTCTGTAGTACAGAGCGCTAAATTGTTTATCCAGTGTTGAGATGACCACTGGATGATATGTTTATTCCATTGATGGACAAAGGTTTATCTGCCATGCTATATTCTTATCATCGGGCTGGCAAGGGCTTTCCAAAGCTGCTCGTCGTAGCGGAGACGTACCTTGATGCCGGCCTCCTGGAAGTGGTAGCGGACGGCGATCTCCTCCTCGATGAACGGCACGATCTCGTCTTTCTTGAGTTTCAGAAAGGTCTCTTTGTCCATATCGATGGCTTTCTGGAGGGCGTCAAGCTCCGCTGACATATTCTTTGACAGGCCGTCTTTCTCTAGTTCCTTCTTCATCCGGTCGAAGTAGGTCTTCGCGCTGGAGCGGTAGTCGAAGTCCTTGGTCTTGGCGAATGCCACGAAATCCGCCCAGTCCTTGTCGGAGAGGTGGAAGTCCTCGTCCGCGTTGGCGTGCGAACGGACGTAATCAAGGACATATTCCTGAATGATTCCTGAATATACGAGGGAGTAGGTGAGGCGGCTGTAGTCGTGTCCGTCGATCTTGACATCGGGGGTTATGCCACCGCCGTCGCGCACCGTCCTGCCGTGAGCGGTCTTGAACTCATGTGTCAGAGAGTCAGGAATATACCCGACGCTGCCGTCTTCGTTGCGGTGCGAGTAGTCGATTGCCTGGACGCAGCGACCGGACGGGGTGTAATACTTCGCTGTGGTGACTTTGAGCTGGCCGTTGTAAGGGAGCGGGCGGATGCTCTGGACAAGTCCCTTGCCGAAGGTCCTCGTGCCCATTACCGTGGCCCTGTCAAGGTCCTGAAGGGCTCCGGTCACGATCTCTGACGAAGACGCCGAGCCGGAGTCCACCATCACGATGATCGGAATCTGGGTGTCAAGGGGTTCGGAGGTGGTCTTGTAGTGCATTTCTGTTCCGGCCGCCTGGCCTTTCGAGGAGACAACCAGCGATCCTTTCGGCACGAAGAGAGACACGATGCTGATCGCCTCGCTCATCAGCCCACCACCGTTGCCTCTCAGATCGAGGACCAGCTTCTTCATTCCCTGACTCTTTAGCTTCAGGAATGCGTTGCGCAGCTCCCCGGAGACATTCTCCGTGAATCCGCTCTGGTAGATGTACCCGGTCGTGTCGTTGAGCATCCCGGCATATTCAATGTCAGGAAGATGGATCCTCTCTCGGGTCACCACGATCTCCACCACGTCCTTCGAACGAACCTTCTGTACCTTGAATTTTACCGTGGTGCCCGGTTTGCCCTTCATCCTGTCGGAGCATTCCTGGCTGGTCAGCCCGTGGGTGCTGACCCCGTCGATCTCCATGATCTCGTCTCCGCAGGTCAGTCCGTACTTCTGGGCCGGCGATCCCTTGTAAGGCTCGTTGATGATGACGTTCCCGTCCTTCTCCGGCTTGTAGATGATCGCCCCGATGCCTCCGTAGGACTTATTGATCATCATCATCAGATCCTCGTTCTCCTCCTCCGGAATGTAAACCGTGTAAGGATCCAAACTTTCCAACATCGCGTCGATGCCCGCCCTCTCGATCCTGTCCACCGGCAGCGAATCCACGTAAGACCGGTTGAGTTCCTTGAGAATGGAATTCTGGATCTCAGTCCATTTCCCGAGCTTGAAGCTCTGTGACTGCCCGTAGGCCGCGGCGCTGACCACTACAGCCAACGATGCCGCTATCAATGATTTAACCTTCATATTCTTTGAATATATTCATAAAAATCCCCGCCCTTGTGGCGGAGCGGCCAACACACGGGCGCAACACACGTGCCAACCCTGCAAATTTAAGTATTTTCCGAAAGATATGTCTACTTTAGAAGCTGTTTTGATTTGTTTGTTTGAAGATTTGAGAGTGAAAAACTTCAGTTTTGACCGCTTCTTCCAAGGAGGATAGCGGTGCTATCTGACTGAAGAAGCGGGAAGAAAATGAAGATTTTTTCACCTAAAAGAACATTTCAAATAAATCAAAACAGCTTCTTAGTCTCAACAGTCTTTCTTCTTCTGATAATCTTTGTGAATCGTGGTATTCCAGTCCGGCATTTTTGTCCGTTCGAACCACCCGTTCATCGGACATGAAGCTTTTATCTGACACTTTGGCCACGAGGCCTTTCCCCAGACAAAATTCGGATAAAATCAAATTGAAATTTGGTAAAACAACGCATTCTGCGGATATTTGCAGAAGTGTACAAACAGATTTTAAGGCGACATGACAAAGATAGTTTTTGCTACGGGCAACCGGGGTAAGCTGAGAGAGGCTTCCGAGATTCTTGGAGAGGGTTTTGAGTTGGTGACTCCGGCGGATTTCGGGATCACGGAGGACATCCCGGAGACGGGGGAGACGCTGGAAGAGAACTCGCTCCAGAAGGCGCGCTATATTTATGACAGGAAGGGGTGCGACTGCTTTGCGGACGACACGGGACTGGAGGTGGATGCCCTTGGAGGAGCCCCTGGAGTCTATACGGCACGCTACGCAGGACCATCCAAGGACTTCAATCTGAATATGGACAAGGTGCTCTCCGAACTCTCCAAACTGGAAGCATCAGGCCAGAATGTCAGCCGCAGGGCACGCTTCCGCAGTGTCGTGACCCTCATCCTGAACGGAGAGATGCATCAGTTCGAGGGCACGATGGAAGGCACGATCGCCAGGGAGAAATCCGGCAGGGGAGGCTTCGGCTACGACCCGATCTTCATTCCTGACGAATATCCCGGACTCACGGCCGCCGACATCACCGAGGAACAGAAAAACGAGATCTCGCACCGGGGCAAGGCGCTTCAGGCGATGGCACAGTGGCTCAATAAGCGGTAATCTTTCAATTGCTAAGTAAGCGGCAACTTATTATAGTAGTCACCCAATGTGCGAGAAGGCTGAACTCATCGTCATAGGCCACACCAAAGTCGGCGAGAATTCCATAGTCCTGCACACCATCAGCCGGGAATATGGAAGGCGGGGCTTTCTTGTGAAGGTGAGCCCCAAGACGGCGATGGCTCTTTTTCTGCCCTTGAATATTCTTGAGGCGGAAGTGACCCAGAACCCGAAATCGGATCTTTGGTTCGCCCGCAACTTCGTCAGTGTCAACCCTCTCGTAGGGATTCGCGGGAATATTCATAAGAACACGATGACGCTCTTTATGAGCGAGGTGCTTTTCCGTGTGATAAAGGACCAGACGAACGAGGAGGGACTGATGGATTGGTTGAAGAAGACCATCCTGACATTGGACGCCATGCAGAGCGACTTCGCCAATTTCCACCTCTGGTTCCTGCTGGAACTCTGCGCCGTCCTTGGCTTCAACCCCGACACAATCGGCCTGGCTCCGTTTGCCGGCAAGCATCTTGACCACATCAAATCCCTGCTGACCGGCTCGTTCGCTGAGGCGATGCTGCTCCCTTTAAGAGGCTCCGACCGCAACGAGATCGCCGAGTGTATCCTGAAGTACATTGAGCACCACACCGAGTCCTCCGTCAACGTCCGCTCCCTGACGGTGCTCCGGGAAATCTACGGGTAGGATAGGGCTTGGGGAATGATGCTCTGACTTCATCCAAACAGTTCCTAAAAACAGAAGTTTTGGATAAGATGAGGGTTATGCAAAAAGATCATCCAAGCTTAGGAATCGCTGACATGCATCGGAATGTAGATTCTGCTCACAGCCGAGAGTCGTAATCAGGACTGTCTGGATGCCTTTCTTGGTCTTGGTCTCATTGATGAAACTGGAGACACGGCGCTCGATCTTTTCCCTTTCGTCCTTCGTTATTTCGTATTTTGTGCGGGAATACTTTATCTCAACGAGATCAATAAAGTCATCACTCCGGTCAATGATAAGGTCTATCTGAACTTTTGGAGAGGTTACCTTGCTGCGGAACGAGTAGTATTCGGTGTGTATGGTGTCTAAATGTAGTGCCTGCAGGATTTCTTGGATGTGTGCCAGACATACCCGTTCATAGGAAAGTCCATACCATGTGTTCTGAATCGGAGAGTTCAACGTGTTCTTCCAGTAGTTCCGGTCTGTACTTGGGCTTGCGCAGAACTGGAGATAAAAGAGTGTGTAGAAATCCATCAGTTGATAGAACTCACCGTTCTTTTTAAGACCATTGCGGTAGCTGCGAATGAAGTCGCAGGCTACAAGGTCACTCAGCATTTCCGACAAACCACTGCCGGAATCAATGTGAGCGGCATCTGAGATCTCGGTTCGTGTCATTCCTGATTTGTTGGCTGCCAGTGCTTTTATGATGTCAATGTATCTCTCCGGACTCTTGAACACCGATCGGTATAATCGGCGGTACTCGTTTCGCATAGGGGCATCTTCGGAGAAAAACAGGCGGTCAATATTGGCCGGGAGACTCTCATCCATGTCCAGCATATTCAGGTAATAGGGGATGCCTCCCAGCACCATGTAGGTTTGTAAGATTGACAGGCGGCTCCACTTGGCTTTGCGCGATGCGAAATATCGCTCTGTTTTTGCGAGATTGAACGGATGAAGATGAATTTCGTGCGTCTTCCGGTTGTGAAGACCACCCTTGTTATTAAGGACGTTTTTGGTGATCCATGAGGTCGCTGACCCACAGATGACCAGAAACACATTGTCCTGTCTTGAGGCGTGCTGATTCCAGAAATGACCCAAAGCACGGATAAATCCGGAGTTGGGAGTGTCGAAACATGAAACCTCATCCAAAAAGATAACGCATCGTTTTTTACGTTTTGCTTTTGCGGTCAGGCTTGCCAAAGCGGAGAACGCATCCAGCCAGTTATTAGGAACGTTCCCTTTGTATCCATATTCCTTCAATGAATCGCAGAAACATGTCAACTCTTCTTCGTAGGTGCCTTCAAGAATGCCGGTTGCGAAGAAATCGAACTTGTCCTTGAAGAAACTGCGAACGATGAAAGTCTTGCCCACACGGCGTCTGCCGTATAGTGCGATGAATTCCGGACGATTACTGTCATAGTACTTGGCGATTAGATCTAATTCTGCTTCTCTTCCGATGATTTTCTCCATTGTTTCTGCGTTAATTTTTGATGCAAATATATAAATAATCAATCTGTTGTGCAATATTGATTTTATCCAAAGTACCTATAATTTTGCCATGTTTGGATAAATTCAGCATCCTGAAGTACATCGAGCACCACACCGAATCCTCCGTCAACGTCCGCTCCCTGGCGGTGCTCCGGGAAATCTACGGGTAAAGTATCCTAAGGCGGGTGCGGAAATGCCGTGTTTGCACCCGGTCTTTTGATTCTCCGGCTTTTCGGGTGCAGGAATCAAGGATTTGCACCCGGTCTATTGACTTTGGGGTAAACATGGTGGATATGGCGGACAAGGATCTCAGGATTGGCGGCTTGATCTGGTGGCAGGATTGGCGGTCTGTTCAGGCGGACTGCATTTTCTTTTGCCCCAAGGCGAATATTTCGTTATCTTTGTACTTTGGCAAGTGTTAAGGATTGCTCCTTTAATGGCTGCCTAGTCCGCGAAAGGAATATGTTTTCAAAGGAACTTAAAGAAGAATGCGGGGTGTTCGGTGTCTGGGGTGTCCCTCACGCCGCCGAGGTGACCTACTACGGTCTCCACTCGCTTCAACATCGCGGCCAGGAGGGCTGCGGAATCGTCTCGGTCAACGATAATGGAGAACTTCACCGGGTCAAGGGACTCGGACTCGTGACCGAAGTCTTCAACAGTGAGAACCTCGGTTCTCTGCACGGTGACATGGCAATCGGCCATGTGCGTTATTCTACACACGGAGGTGGCGGCATAGAGAATGTCCAGCCGTTCTTGTTCAAGCACAACACTGGGGATTTTGCCCTTGTCCACAACGGCAACGTGGTCAATTCCGCCCAGTTGAGGAAGTACTTGGAGGATCGCGGCAGCCTTTTCCAGTCCACTTCCGACAGCGAGATTCTGGCGCACCTTATCAAGAAGGAGCCGGTTGAAAGGAACAGTCCGAGAATATACCCTATTATGGAGGCCCTGAATATGATTGAAGGGGCTTTCGCGTTTCTAGTCATGACCAACCACCGGATTTACGCCATGCGTGACAAGTACGGCCTAAGGCCTCTGTCCATCGGGCGGATCGGCGACGGCTATGTCCTCAGCAGCGAGACCTGCGCGTTCAGCGTTGTCGGAGCGGAGTTTGTCCGCGATGTGGAGCCTGGAGAGGTTATCACAATCGACCATCACGGAATCAGGAGCCGGAAATATTCAGACTACCAGCGCCACGCCATGTGCGCCATGGAATATATCTACTTCTCCCGTCCGGACAGCGACATCGAAGGCCGCAACGTCCACTCTTTCAGAAAGGAAAGCGGAAAGATCCTTTACAGGGAATCGCATGTGGACGCGGACATTGTGGTCGGAGTTCCGGATTCCAGCCTAAGTGCCGCTTCTGGTTACGCCGAGGCGAGCGGTCTTCCGAGCGAGATGGGCCTCATCAAGAACCGCTACATCGGCAGGACTTTCATCCAGCCGTCGCAGGAGATGAGGGATAAGGGTGTGAAGATGAAATTGTCTCCGGTTCGTACTATTGTGAAAGACAAGAGAATAATCTTGGTGGATGACTCGATCGTGCGCGGAACCACGTCCTTGAGAATCGTTCGTATGCTCCGCGAGGCCGGGGCGAAGGAGGTTCACATGAGGATCGCCAGCCCGATGATCAAGAATCCGTGCTTCTACGGAGTCGATATGTCCACTCACAAGGAACTTCTCTGCTCCTCAAGGAATCTGGAGCAGGCCCGTCAGGCGATAGAGGCCGATTCTCTGGCGTTCCTTTCTGAAGAGGGGCTTTTCGAGGCCGGCCATCGCAGCGACCTTTGCCTGGCCTGCTTCAACGGCAACTACCCGACCGCCCTCTACTCCAGCATCGAGGAGGTAAATGAGGAGCATAAATTTTAGTCGAAGAGTTTATCTTTTGACTTTTGAATATATTGATAGATAATAAATTATAATAATTACTACTATGGCAGTTGATTACGAGAAGGCGGGTGTCAGCCTTGAGGCAGGTTACGACGTTGTCCGCAGGATCAAGAAACACGTGGCGTCAACCGACAGGCTTGGCGTGATGGGAAACATCGGATCGTTCGGAGGAATGTTCGATCTTTCAAAGTTGAACATCAAGGAACCGGTTCTTGTCAGCGGAACAGACGGTGTCGGCACGAAACTCAAGTTGGCGTTTGCGATGGACAAGCACGACACCATCGGCATTGATGCCGTGGCGATGTGCGTGAACGATGTTCTGGCACAAGGAGCTGAACCGCTTGTGTTCCTTGACTATGTGGCTCAGGGAAAGACCCGTCCGGAAGTGGTTGAGGCAATCGTGGCCGGAGTCGCGGAAGGTTGCCGTCAGGCCGGATGCGCCCTCGTGGGTGGAGAGACAGCCGAGATGCCTGGAATGTACGAGGATGGGGAATATGACATCGCAGGTTACACCACAGGTGTCGTGGAGAAATCCAAACTCATCGATGGCACGAAGGTCAAGGCCGGAGACGTGCTGGTTGGAATAGCCTCTACCGGAGTTCACAGCAACGGATTCAGCCTCGTCCGTAAGATCTTCTCCGACAACAATTTGGATCTGTTTAAGGTTTATCCTGAACTGGAGTCTGACCAGCCGCTCGGTCTTGTCGCACTGACTCCGACCAGAATCTACGTAAAGCAGGTTCTGGATGTCATCCGCAACTGCGACGTGCACGGAGTCGCCCACATTACCGGTGGTGGCTTCGATGAGAACATACCGAGAATCCTCCGTGAAGGCCAGGGCATAGAGGTGCAGGAAGGTTCATGGACAATCCTCCCGATTTTCCGCTTCCTTGAGAAGTACGGCAACATCCCTCACAGGGAGATGTTCAACATATTCAACATGGGTGTCGGAATGGTTCTCGCCCTTGACGAGTCCGAGGTTCAGAAGGCCATCGACATCCTTGCCGGTTATGGGGACAAGGCGACCGTTATCGGCCGCGTGACCGACAGGCCGGGAGTGGATATTCATTTGCTTTAGGAATATTCCTCCGTCCGTGCAAGTTTCTGGAATCATTGGATTTGGTTCAAATGGTTAAAGATTCAAAATTATGAAAAAATCATTTGCTAAACTGACTGCGGCCATTGGTCCGGCCTTGCTCACAATGCTGGGGTTTTCCAGTTGCGGAGACAACATTTGGGAGGCACGTTGCGAGTACGGAACTCCATCCTGTGATTTCAAGGTCGATCTCACCGTTGTGGATGAAAGCGGGAAGGCCATCAAAGGTATCCGTGTGGCTCCTTCGGAACGGTTGACCTATGACAAGGACACCCTCTACACGGACGAAAGCGGCAAGGCCGTTGGTAATTATGACAGGGTCTGGCCGTATGATGAGGTAAAGTTTTATTTCGACGATGTTGACGGAGATGCAAACGGTTCCTTCAAGCGGGACAGTCTTACGGTCAAGGCTGAGAAACTGAAAGACGGAGACGGCAATTGGTATTCAGGTGAGTATTCCTTGAAAGGCACAAAGACTTTGAAGAAGAGCGAGTAACGGATGGACGGAATTTCGATCAGAAGAAGAATCGCGTTGGACATCGCAAGGTCTCTTCGCAAGTCTCAAGAGGAGGAACATCCTCTGAGGCAGCTCTTCTGGGAATGCACGCTCCGATGCAATCTTCACTGTCTGCATTGCGGAAGTGACTGCAAACAGGTTGCCTCCACACCGGACATGCCAAAGGAAGACTTTTTCAAGGTGTTGGATTCCATCGCTGTAAAGACCGATCCACACAAGGTTTTCGTCATTGTCTCAGGTGGAGAGCCGATGATGCGCGCGGACTTGGAGGAATGTGGCAAAGGAATATATTCCCGTGGATTTCCGTGGGGGATGGTTACGAACGGCTTCGGGATGACAAGAGAAAGATTCTCGCGTCTCCTCGGAGCCGGTCTTCATTCTATGACCGTCAGTCTGGACGGGCTTCAGGACAGCCATGACTGGCTTCGTGGCCGTGAAGGAAGTTTCACCCGTGCCGCAGAGACAATCCGTATGGCGGTCCAGTCCGACATCGCTTTTGATGTCGTGACGTGTGTGAACCGTAGGAACTATTCGCAACTTTCTCAGATCAAGGAGTTTCTGATTAGTCTCGGCCTGAAGGAATGGAGGCTTTTCTCAATATTCCCGCAAGGACGCGCTGCTTTGAATCAGGATCTTCAGCTTCCATCGGAGATGTTCCGTGGAATGCTGGATTTCATCAAAGCCACCCGCAAGGAGGGGAGGATCAAGGCAAGTTACGGCTGCGAAGGGTTCCTTGGCCCTTATGAGGGTGATGTCAGAGACCATTTCTACTCCTGTCAGGCCGGTGTGAGCGTAGGTTCCGTGTTGGTGGATGGCTCCATATCTGCCTGCACCAGCATCAGGGCCGACTATCATCAAGGCAACATCTACAAGGATGACTTTATGGATGTGTGGGAGCACCGCTTTCAGCCATATCGTAATCGGGATTGGATGCGGAAAGGTGAATGCGCAGACTGCAAGTACTGGAAATGGTGCGAGGGCAACGGAATGCACCTTCGCGACTCGGATGGCAACTTGATGCTCTGTCATCTGAAACGCGTTTTAGTGAAATAGCGGTATCAGATTTCTGGATGAGTAGTGTCAGTATTTAAGAATTGTTAAGAAAATTAACTTTATAAAAGTATATAAATGAGAGCTTTAATCAGTGTTAGTGACAAGACGGGTGTCGTTGACTTCGCCCGCGAACTCGTGTCGCTTGGATGGGAAATTCTTTCAACCAGCGGCACCATGAAGATGTTGAAGGAGGCAGGTCTGCCTGTGACTAGCGTGAGTGATGTCACGGGATTCCCTGAGATCTGCGATGGTCGCGTAAAGACCCTTCATCCGAAGATTCACGGGGCCCTTCTTGCGCGCAGGGACATTCCTGATCACATGAAGCAGTTGAGCGACAACGGAATAGAAAAGATAGATCTCGTATGTGTCAACCTCTATCCTTTCCGTGAGACCATCGCCAAACTGGATGTCACGATGGAGGATGCGGTCGAACACATCGACATCGGTGGCCCGTCAATGCTCCGCAGCGCTGCCAAGAACTGGGCCTCGGTCACGGTTGTCGTCAATCCTGAGGACTACGCAACGGTCATCTCCGAGATCAAAGCGACCGGTGACACGACCCCGCAGACCCGTCTCAAACTCTCAGCCAAATCCTACACTCACACCGCTGAGTATGACAGCGCGATTGCAACCTACATGCGCGCCCAGGCCGGCCTTCCTGAGAAACTATTCCTTGAATATGACATCTGCCAGAATCTCCGCTATGGTGAGAACCCTCACCAGCAGGCCAAGTTCTACAAGACACTGAAGCCGGTTCCATATTCATTGGCCACAGCCGAGCAGTTGAATGGCAAGGAACTGTCTTACAATAATATTCAGGATGCCAACGCTGCCCTTAACATCGTCCGTGAGTTCAGCGAGCCTTTCGCTGTGGGGCTCAAGCACATGAACCCGTGCGGGGCCGGTCTTGGCACCGATGTGGTAGACGCTTGGAAAAAAGTATACGAGGGTGACAAGACCTCAATCTTTGGTGGCATCGTGGCCTTCAACCGTGAGGTCAACCTTGAGGTGGCGCAGTTGCTGAAGCCAATTTTCCTTGAGATCGTGATGGCACCGTCATTCGCTCCGGATGCCCTTGAGTTGCTACGTACCAAAAAGAATCTGCGTGTCCTGAAAGTGAATATGGAAGGCTCTGTCAAGGAGCAGATGCAGTGCGTTAGCGTTAACGGAGGCCTTTTGGTTCAGAATCAGGATCTTACAATCGTGCCGGTGACCACATCCCAGACTGTTACAGAGACCATGCCGACCGAGGAGCAGATTGTTGATCTGAATTTCACATGGAGGATTGTCAAGCATGTCAAGTCCAACGCCATCACCGTTGGCAAGGCCGGGATGATCTATGGTGTCGGTGCCGGACAGATGAACCGTGTTGGTTCCGCTGAATTGGCTCTCAAGCAAGCAGCCGCCACTTTGGCCGAGGAGGAAACCGCAAAGACAGGTGTTTCGGTTGATCCAAAGGAGGCCGCCCGAAAGGCCGGTCTCGTGCTGGCTTCAGATGCCTTCTTTCCGTTCGATGACTGCGTGACCCTTGCCGCTGAGTATGGAGTGAAGGCCATTGTTCAGCCTGGTGGATCCGTCCGCGACGAGGATTCCATCAAGAAGTGCAACGAGCTTGGCATTGCCATGGTCTTCACCGGAGAACGTCATTTCAAACATTAGTCTGCTATGCGAGTATTCCATTTTGAATCAACGAACAAGAGTGACGGCAAGACTATCATGCTGGACACTCTGCTGTCCAAGAATGTGCTGGTTGTCGGGGGAGGCGGACGCGAGCATGCTATTGTGGATGCCTTGAGCCGTTCCAGAAGTGTCGGCAAGATCTATTGCGCACCCGGTAACGCCGGGATTGCAGTTCAGGCCGAGTGCGTTCCTCTTAAGGAGACTCAGATTCCAGAACTCGTGGAGTTCGCCAAGGAGCATGGCGTTGACCTGACCGTGGTCGGCCCGGAAGTTCCTCTTTCGGCTGGAATCACGGATGCTTTCACGAAGGCAGGCCTTAGGATATTCGGCCCTTCCGCCGCTGCCGCCCGCATCGAGTCCAGCAAGGACTTCGCCAAGCAGCTGATGGAGAAGTACAACATCCCGACTGCAGCCTTCAAGACCTTCGACAACTACGATGATGCCATTGAATATGTCAGCAGACACACCTTCCCAATAGTTCTGAAATATGACGGTTTGGCTGCCGGCAAGGGCGTGGTCATTCCTGAGACTTTCTCGGATGCCCAGGCGGCTCTTAAGGACATGCTTTTGGATGACAAGTTCGGCAAGGGCAAGGTCGTTGTCGAGGAATATCTCACCGGCCCGGAGTTCTCGTTCATGTGCTTTGTGAACGGAGAGGAAGTCTTTCCTCTGGCCGTTGCCCAGGACCACAAGAGGGCGTTCGAGGGAGATAAAGGTCCTAACACGGGCGGCATGGGAGCATATTCACCAGTCCCGATCATTACCGCTGAGGATGAGGAATATGCCCTTGAGCATATCATGAAGAAGACCGCAGCCGCGATGGTCGCCGAAGGTTGTCCGTTTAAGGGATTGCTTTACGGAGGTCTGATGAAGACTCCATCAGGGATCAAGGTGATCGAGTTCAACTGCCGTTTCGGAGATCCTGAGACAGAGGTGGTTCTGCCTCGTCTAGAGTCCGACATATTCGAAATCTTCTGTGCCATCACTGATGGTGGCAGGCTTGTGAACGCTCCGGAAGGGACGGATTCCACTGAGGGTGTCAAGATTCCTTCGTCACAGCTTATGCCTGAGATCAAATGGTCAGCCGAGCCGACCCTTGGTTTCGTGATGGCCTCGAAAGGCTATCCGGGCTCCTACGAGAAAGGCTTCAAGATCACCGGTTTGGAGGATGCTTTGGCTGATCCGTCGGTCAAGGTTTACCAGATGGGAACCAAGGTAGTTGTTGATCCGCAGTCCAGTGAGAAGTCTCTTGTGACATCCGGAGGCCGTGTCCTGATGGTTGTAGCGTCCGGCGAGACTCTTCGCCAGACCCGCGACAAAGCCCTCACCGCTGTACGCAAAATCCATTGCGACAATCTCTTCTACCGTTCCGACATCGGACATCTTGTACTTTAGATAGGTGCTTCGACAAGCTCAGCAACCACTTGTAATGCCTCGAAAAGCTTACCCTGCGGTCGCTGAGCCTGTCGAAGCGACCATCAACACTGGTCACTGAGCCTAAATTACACCGGTCACTGAGCTTGTCGAAGTGCCAGCAAAACAATAATAAACCTTATACACAATGATCATAAGTGGAAAAGACCTTGCGGCCAGGTTAAAGGCCCAAATGGCCGAGCAGGTGGCCACATTCCCTGCAAAGTATGGCCGAGTGCCTCACTTGGTCGTGATCCTGGTCGGAGATGATCCCGGCAGCCAGACCTACGTAAGAAACAAGGCCAAGGCCTGCGAAGTGGTAGGGATCAAGAACACTACTGTCAGGATGCCCGCTGACACTCCGGAGCAGGAACTACTTGACAGAATCGCTGAACTCAACGCTGACGACACCGTTGACGGCATTCTTGTCCAGCTTCCTCTCCCGAAGCAGATCAGCGAGCCGAAAGTGATTGAGGCCATCGCCCAGTCCAAGGATGTGGACGGATTCCATCCGCTCAACACGGCCGCCCTCTGGCAGAAGAGACCGAACTCTTCCTGCGTTGTCCCTTGCACTCCGATGGGAATCATCAGGCTCCTTGAGGACGCAAACTACGAAATTGCTGGCAAGAACGCAGTAGTGATTGGCCGCAGCCAGATTGTCGGTCTTCCGATCACCAAACTTCTGCTTGACAGAAACGCCACAGTAACAATTTGTCATTCAAAGACAAAGAATCTTCCCGAAATCACCCGTCAGGCCGACATACTTGTCGTGGCCATAGGCCGAGCGAAATTCGTGACTGGAGACATGGTCAAGGATGGAGCCGCCGTGATCGACGTGGGTATGGATCTGGATGAAAACGGAAAACTTTGTGGAGACGTTGACTTCGCCTCAGTAGAGCCAAAAGCCTCCGTCATCACTCCTGTTCCAGGCGGCGTAGGCCCGATGACCATCTGCTGCCTCATGGAAAACACCATCCAATGTTTCCTCAACAAGGTCGCTGTTCGATAGGAAGTGTTTCTCCGGCAGAAAATGCCTTTCGCCGGACAAAATGCTTGGTAATGGGTGTTTGTCCGGTAGAAACATATTCCACCGGACAAAAAGCAATCAAGACATAGTAAAGAAATAAGTAACCTATATATAGCGCTAATTTGGAGAAAAGAATCAAGTTAGCGTCAAAAATTTTCTATCTTTGCCGCCACAGAAGTTAATTATGCGCAAAAACACTATTCAATCCATATCCGAACAGACCGGTTACTCTGTCTCAACTGTCTCCAGAGTGCTTTCAGGCAAGGCTCAGCGATCGAGAATCAGCCAGAAGGCGATTGACATAATCCAGGCCGAGGCAAAGAGGGTGAACTACACTCCGAATCTGCTTGCCCAAGGGCTCAGGACCAGCAGGACTTACACTATCGGACTGACAGTGCCAGGGATCGACAATCCGTTCTTCGCCACTCTGGCCAGCACTGTGATCGAGAATCTGAAGCTTGCCGGCTACCACACTTTGCTGGCCGACTCTTTGGAGAACCAAAAAGATTTTGAGAGTTCGCTTCAGATGTTCCGTTCCAGAAGCGTGGACGGCATCATAGCGGTGCCTGTCGGTAATCCATCGGAGATGATTGACGCAATCACGGGCAGCATACCTACGGTCTTGATTGACCGTTACTATGAGGACACGAACCTGCCTTACATCTGCACGGACAACTACATGGGCGGCTACATGGCCACTGAATATCTCATCGGCCGTGGCTATCGCAACATCCTTTCAATCCAGGGCGTGGAGGACTCGACCCCTTCAATGGAACGTGTCAGAGGCTTCAAGGATGCCATCAAGGCTCACAGCGAGAAGGGTGTTGAATATGCTATCGTAGGTGACGCGTTCTCTGTCGAAAACGGTTACAATCAGGTTAAAAGAATATTCAGCGAGGGGTTGAAGTTTGACTCTGTGTTCGCATATTCATCAACCATACTACTTGGTGCCATCCGCGCTTTCCGTGAGATGGGAATCCAGATCCCGGGACAGGTCGGCATCATTTCTTTTGACAACAACGGCTTCCTCGACTTCCTTGACCCGGCCATCACCCGCATCGAGCAGCCGCTCTCTGAAATCGGCCGTCTGGCATCTCAGACCCTTATCGACATAATCGAGAACAGGCATCAGGACCTTCCGCCAGTCCAACGCCTCACCACCCCGACCCTAATCGTCCGCGACAGTTGTTAGCGTTCTTACGGTCGTTGAGCTTGTCGAAACGACAGATTGTGAAATAAAGGGACTGTAACCAAACCGCAAATAAATTTCTCCCAGGCGAATTTTGCACGTTACCAAAATTCGCCTGGGAGAAATTTTTTGCGGTCACTTATTCTGCGGTCACTTATGAACAAGGTCACTTCGGCACGCTCTGTGACCACTTGTGGATTGTAGCTAGCGACAAAAAAAACCGGCTGAGGAATTGATCCGCAGCCAGTCTTTCATATATTCATTGAACAAACTCTGTTAGAGTTCGCTCATTTCCTGCTCGTACTCATCCTTGCGGCCAACGATGATGTCCTGGAACTCTTTCTGGCCTGTACCGGCCGGAATGAGGTGACCGCAGATGACGTTCTCCTTAAGACCTTCGAGATGGTCGACACGAGCCCTGATGGCGGCCTCGCTGAGCACCTTTGTTGTCTCCTGGAATGATGCGGCGGAGATAAAGCTGTTGGTCCTGAGGGCCGCTCTGGTGATACCCTGAAGCACAAGCTTGGCGGTTGCCGGATTGGCCTCACGGACAGCCATCATCTTCCTGTTCTGCCTTTCGAGCGATGAATTCTCATTCCTCATGTCACGGGCGTCAATGATGTCACCCTGCATGTACTTCTGGGAATCACCGGCGTCAAGTACATAGAACTTTCCGAATATGTTGTCGTTGGCATCCATGAAATCCCACTTGTCCACCAGCTCTTCCTGCAGGAACTCAGTGTCGCCAGGATTGGTGATCTGAACCTTGCGCATCATCTGGCGCACAATGATCTCGAAGTGCTTGTCATTGATCTTCACACCCTGCAGACGGTAGACGGCCTGAACCTCATTGACGATGTAGTCCTGAGCCTTGACAGGTCCAAGGATGTTGAGGATGTCGGTAGGGGAGATTCCACCGTCGGAAAGCCTTGTGCCGGCCTTGACGTAGTCGTTTTCCTGAACCAGAATCTGCTTGGTAAGAGGAACGAGATAGTGCTTCTCGATTCCGGACTTGTTCTTGACGATGATCTCACGGTTACCTCTCTTGACCTTGCCCATGAGTACCTCACCGTTGATCTCGGCAAGGATGGCAGGGGCTGATGGCGTTCTGGCCTCGAAGAGTTCTGTAACTCTAGGAAGACCTCCGGTGATGTCGCTTGACTTACCGATAGCGCGAGGAATCTTGATGATCACGTCGCCGACATTGACCTTGTCTCCATTGTTGGCGATGAGGTGCGCGCCCACAGGCAGGTTGTATTGCCTGATCTGGTTGCCCTCCTCGTCGAGGATGAGGATTGAAGGGTTCTTGGTCTTGTCCCTGGCCTCGATGATGACCTTGTCCTTGTTGACGGCGAACTCATCGGCTGCCTCCTCACGGAATGTGACACCTTCAATGAGGTTGTCGAACTGAACCTTACCGGCGGTCTCGACAATCGTGATGGCGTTGTATGGATCCCACTCGCAAAGCAGATCACCATTCTTGATAGTGTCTCCGTCCTTGAAGTACAGCTTGGAGCCGTAAGGAACGTCGTAGTGAGAGTAGGTGATTCCAGTGTTCTCGTCGATGATGCTGACCTCGGTCATACGGCTTACGACGATGTCCTGAGCCACTCCGTCCTCTCCGATTTTCTGGATTGTCCTGAGTTCCTCGAAGACAAGCTTTCCATCGTACTTGGCGACGATCGAAGAATCAGCCGCTGTGCTGGACGCGGTACCTCCAACGTGGAAGGTACGCAGGGTCAGCTGTGTACCAGGCTCACCGATGGACTGTGCGGCGATGACGCCGACAACCTCTCCCTTCTCAACCATTCTGCTGGTTGCAAGGTTACGTCCGTAGCACTTCGCGCAGACACCCTTGCGGGACTCGCACGTGAGCACTGAACGGATCTCGACCTGCTCGATAGGCAGATGGTCGATCAGATTGGCTGTCGCCTCACGGATCTCCTCTCCGGCCTTGATGATAAGTTCGCCTGTGAGCGGGTTGAATATGTCATGGACAGACGTACGTCCAAGAATCCTCTCACCGAGAGACTCGACGATCTCGTCCTTGTTCTTGATCGCTGTGGCGATAAGGCCTCTGAGTGTTCCGCAATCTTCCTCCGTGATGATCACATCGTGTGACACATCAACAAGACGGCGGGTCAGGTAACCGGCGTCAGCGGTCTTGAGGGCGGTATCGGCCAGACCCTTACGGGCACCGTGGGTCGAGATGAAGTACTCGAGCACCGTCATTCCTTCCTTAAGGTTGGAGATGATAGGGTTCTCGATGATCTCGGCTCCGGCGGCACCGGACTTCTGAGGCTTTGCCATAAGTCCACGCATTCCGCAGAGCTGTTTGATCTGCTGGGTAGAACCACGGGCTCCGGAGTCCAGCATCATGTAGACAGGGTTGAATCCCTGCTGGTCAGCCGAAATCTGTTTTTCGACGATCTTTGTAAGCTTGTTGTCGATCGCACCCCAGAGGTCAATGACTTTGTTGTAACGCTCGTTGTTGGTGATGAAGCCCATCGCATAGTTGTTCTTGACCTCTTCCACCTGCTTGTAGCCCTCTTCGATGAGGCTTGCCTTCTCGGCAGGGATGATGACGTCTCCAAGATTGAAGGAGATGCCGGCCCTGAACGCCTGATCGTAACCAAGATTCTTGATGTCGTCAAGGAACTGTGCGGTTCTGGTCACACCGGTGCTCTTGATGACCTCGGTGATGATCTTACGAAGGGATTTCTTACCGAGGACCTCGTTCACGTAAGGCACCTCTTCAGGTACATACTGGTTGACGATGATCCTTCCCGCAGAGGTCTTCTTGATCTCGTAGCCTTTGCTAAGGTCCTGCTTATCAACCGGAAGCCTTACTCCGATCTCGGCGTGCATGTCGATCGCTTTCTCGTTGTAGGCGACAATCACCTCTTCCGGGCCATAGAAATTCATATTCTCACCTTTTGCGCCCTTTCTGATCTTGGTGATGTAGTAAAGACCAAGCACCATGTCCTGTGAAGGGACGGTGATAGGGGTGCCGTTGGCAGGGTTGAGAATATTCTGGGAGCCAAGCATGAGGAGCTGCGCCTCCATGACGGCGGCGTTGCCAAGCGGAAGGTGAACGGCCATCTGGTCACCGTCGAAGTCGGCGTTGAAGGCCGTACAGGCGAGAGGATGGAGCTGGATGGCCTTACCCTCGATCATTCGAGGCTGGAATGCCTGGATACCAAGTCTGTGCAGGGTAGGGGCACGGTTGAGGAGAACCGGATGACCTTTCATCACATTCTCCAGGATGTCCCAGATCACAGGATCCTTCCTGTCCACAATCTTCTTCGCGGACTTGACCGTCTTGACGATTCCCCTTTCGATAAGCTTGCGGATGATGAACGGCTTGTACAGCTCGGCCGCCATGAACTTAGGCAGACCGCACTCGTGCATGTTCAACTCCGGGCCGACGACGATAACGGAACGCGCCGAATAGTCCACACGTTTTCCGAGGAGGTTCTGACGGAAGCGTCCCTGCTTTCCCTTGAGGGAATCAGAAAGGGATTTAAGCGCCCTGTTGGATTCGCTCTTTACAGCGCTTGACTTCTTGGAGTTGTCGAACAATGAGTCAACCGCCTCCTGAAGCATACGCTTCTCGTTTCTCAGGATGACTTCCGGAGCCTTTATCTCGATGAGCTTCTTGAGTCGGTTGTTTCTGATGATGACCCTTCTGTAGAGGTCGTTCAGATCCGTGGTGGCGAAGCGGCCACCATCCAGAGGAACAAGAGGACGGAGATCCGGCGGAATGACAGGGATCACTTTCATGATCATCCATTCCGGACGGTTGATGTTTTTGGACTCCATGAACCACTTGACGACGCTCAATCTCTTAAGGTGTTCAGCCTTCCTCTGTTGCGAGGTCTCATTGAGCATCTTCAGGCGGAGTTCCTTGGACAGGCTCTCCACGTCAGTCTCCCTGAGGAGTTCGTAGATGCCCTCGGCGCCCATCTTGGCGACGAACTTCCTTGGATCGTCGAACGCAAGCTCGTCGTTTTCCGGGAGCCTTGCGAGAACATCGAGGTACTCGTCCTCGGAGAGAAGATCCATCTTCTCAAGTCCGCTGTCTCCAGGGTTGACTACTATGTATTTCTCGTAGTAGATGACAGATTCGAGCTTCTTCGCCGGAAGTCCGAGCAAAGCTGAGATCTTGTTAGGCGCTGACTTGAAGTACCAGATGTGGGCCACAGGCACTGTAAGGGCGATGTGCCCCATTCTTTCCCTGCGGACTTTCTTCTCTGTCACCTCGACACCGCATCTGTCGCAGACGATTCCGCGGTAACGGATCCTCTTGTACTTTCCGCAATAGCATTCGTAGTCCTTGGTAGGTCCGAAGATCTTTTCGCAGAAGAGTCCGTCCCTTTCCGGCTTGTAGGTTCTGTAGTTGACGGTTTCCGGTTTCAGAACCTCCCCGCATGACCTCGCCGAGATGTCCTCCGGTGAGGCCAGGGAGATGCTGATTTTCGAGAAGTTGCTCTTTACCTTGTTTTCCTTATTATTGAAAGTAGGCATATTCTTGAATGTCAATATTCATGAAAATTAATCCAAAGTAACCTTGAGACCAAGTCCCCTGAGCTCGTGCAGCAGAACGTTGAGGGATTCAGGAATGCCTGGGTTTGGCATAGGATCTCCCTTTACGATCGCCTCGTAAGTCTTGGAACGTCCGGTCACGTCATCGGATTTGACGGTGAGGATCTCCTGAAGGGCATTGGCGGCTCCGAACGCCTCAAGCGCCCAAACCTCCATCTCTCCGAACCTCTGGCCTCCGAACTGTGCCTTACCGCCAAGAGGCTGTTGGGTGATGAGTGAATATGGTCCGATGGAGCGTGCGTGCATCTTGTCGTCAACCATGTGGCCCAGCTTGATCATGTAGATCACGCCGACTGTCGCCGGCTGGTCGAACCAGTCGCCGGTGCCTCCGTCCCTAAGGTGTGTCTTACCGTATCTTGGAACTCCAGCCTTGTCGGTGTAGTCACAGATTTCCTCAATCGTGGCACCGTCAAAGATCGGGGTGCTGAACTTAAGTCCGAGTCTTGCGCCGGCCCATCCGAGCACGGTCTCGTAGATCTGACCGAGGTTCATACGTGAAGGCACTCCAAGAGGGTTCAGCACGATGTCCACTGGTGTTCCGTCCTCAAGGAACGGCATGTCCTCCTGACGGACGATCTTGGCCACGATACCTTTGTTTCCGTGGCGTCCGGCCATCTTGTCACCGACTGTGATCTTTCTCTTCTTGGCGATGTAGACCTTGGCAAGCTGCATCACTCCGTTTGGAAGCTCGTCACCAACCTTGATCTTGTCCATCTGCCTCTTGCACTCGGCTTCAGCCACCTTGTAGGTCAGGCAGTAGTTGTTGATCAATTCCTGGATGAGGTGGTTCGTGTTCTCGTCAGCTGTCCAATTGCTTGAGTTGATGTTCTGGAAGTCGATGCTTTTGAGCTTCTCGACGGTGATTTCCTTGCCTTTGGCGATTATCTCGACGTCGTAGAGGTCGTTGATTCCAGCGCTCTTCTTGCCCTTTGTCAGGACGGAGAGTCTCTTGAAGAAATCAGCGTACAGTCTGGCGGCTTTCTTGTCGAACTCTTCCTGGATCAAGTCGAGACGTGCTTTCTGGTCAGTCTTGGCCGCCCTTCTGTTGCCCTCTTTTGCGGCTTTGGCGTAGAGAGCCGTCTTTATGACAGTACCGCTGAGGGAAGGATTGGCCTTGAGTGACGCATCCTTGACGTCTCCGGCCTTGTCTCCGAAGATGGCCTTGAGGAGTTTTTCCTCAGGTGACGGGTCGCTCTCACCCTTAGGGGTGATCTTTCCGATCATTATATCACCCGGCTCGATATGCGCTCCGATTCTGATGATGCCCTGTTTGTCAAGATCCTTGGTGGCGTCCTCGCTTACGTTAGGAATATCAGAGGTGAGCTCCTCCATTCCTCGCTTTGTCTCGCGGACCTCGGTGAGATATTCATCGACGTGGACTGAAGTGAGTATGTCCCACTTTACCATCTCCTCTGAAAGCACGATGGCGTCCTCGTAGTTGTAGCCTTTCCATGGCATGAACGCCACTTTGAGGTTTCGTCCAAGGGCAAGCTCGCCGTTCTGAGTGGCGTAGCCCTCGGTCAGAACCTGTCCTCCGACAACTTTCTCTCCCTTGCGGACAATCGGCTTGAGAGTGACTGTCGTGCTTTGGTTGGTCCTTCTATATATAGGAAGCGTGTAGACAGTCTCTTCCGGCGCGAAGGAAACGAACTTCTCGTCGTCTGTCCTGTCGTACTTGATTCTGATCTCTTTGGCGTCAACATAGGTGACTTCGCCCTCACGCTCGGCGACGAACTGTGTTCTGGAGTCAAGGCAGACCCTTTCCTCAAGTCCTGTTCCCACGATAGGGGCCTCGGGACGGAGAAGCGGAACGGCCTGACGCATCATGTTCGCTCCCATCAACGCGCGGTGCGCATCATCGTGCTCAAGGAACGGAATCAGTGACGCGGCCACGGAAGCCATCTGGTTAGGAGCCACGTCCATGTAGTCTACCTGCTCCTTTGAGACCACAGGGAAGTCAGCCTCGAGACGGCACTGGATTCTGTCTTCCTCAATTGTGCCGTCGTCCTCCATCTTCACCTTTGCAAGAGAAACGAGTTTGTTCTCTTCCTCCTCGGCCGTCATGTAGTGCCATCCCTTGTCGGTCAGGTCAACCTTTCCTTCGTGAACCTCACGGTAAGGTGTCTCGATGAATCCGAGCTGGTTGATTCTCGCATAGACGCAAAGAGAGGAGATAAGTCCGATGTTAGGTCCTTCAGGTGACTCGATAGGGCAGAGGCGTCCGTAGTGCGTGTAGTGCACGTCCCGGACTTCGAATCCGGCCCTGTCTCTGGAAAGACCTCCAGGGCCGAGCGCCGAGAGACGACGCTTGTGCGTGATCTCCGCCAGAGGGTTGGTCTGGTCCATGAACTGTGACAGCTGGCTGGTTCCGAAGAATGAGTTGATAACCGAAGACAGTGTCTTTGCGTTGATCAGGTCAATCGGGTTGAACTGCTCGCTGTCGCGTACATTCATCCTTTCACGGATTGTTCTGGCCATTCTTGAGAGTCCGACGCTGAACTGGTTGGCGAGCTGCTCTCCAACGGTGCGCACACGCCTGTTGCTCAAGTGGTCGATGTCATCGACTGTCGCCTTTGAGTTTATCAGCTGGATGAGATACTTGATGATCTCGATGATGTCCGTGTTGGTGAGAACCCTTACCTCCGGGTCGGTGGAGAGCCCGAGTTTCTTATTAAGGCGGAACCTTCCGACAATGCCGAGATCGTACCTCTTCTCGGAGAAGAAGAGTTTGTCGATGACATCCCTCGCCGTAGCCTCATCAGGCGGTTCGGAATTACGAAGCTGTTTGTAGATGTAGTTGACAGCCTCGATCTCGGTGTTGGTTGGGTCTTTCTGGAGGGTATTGAATATGATGGCATATTCATTTGAGTTGGCCTCGTCTTTCTGGAGGAGGATGGACTTGACCTCGGTGTCTGAAATTTTGGCGATGGTGTCATCGTCCAGGATCTCGCCTCTCTCTACGATAGGGATGGTCCTTTCGATAGGTATCACTTCACCTGTGTCCTCATCCTCGAAATCCTCTGTCCATGTCTTGAGGACTTTGGCGGCGAGTTTGCGGCCCTTGTTCTGCTCAAGGTTTTCTTTCGTGACCTCTACTTCGTCAGCGAGACCGAATATGTCTATGATGTCCTTGTCTGAGTTGAATCCGATCGCACGCAGCAATGTAGTGACAGGCAATTTTTTCTTACGATCGATGTAAGCGTACATCACGTTGTTGATGTCTGTCGCGAATTCAATCCAAGATCCCTTGAACGGGATGATTCTGGCTGAATAGAGCTTCGTGCCGTTCGCGTGCATGCTCTGGTCAAAGAACACACCTGGAGAGCGGTGCAGCTGGGACACTATAATTCTTTCTGATCCATTGATTACGAATGTGCCGGCAGGCGTCATGTACGGAATGTTGCCGAGGTACACATCCTGGACTCTTGTGTCGAAGTCCTCGTGCTCGGGATCGGTGCACGAAAGGCGGAGTTTTGCCTTCAGAGGAACATTGTAGGTAAGCCCTCTCTCAAGACACTCGTCGATCGAATACTGCGGAGGATCGATGAAATAGTCGATGAATTCCAACTTGTAGTTGTTCCTCGTGTCTTCGATCGGGAATATTTCCTGAAACACCTGGAAGAGACCTTCGTTCTTCCTGTTTTCCGGTGTTGTCTCCAACTGGAAGAAATCCTTGAATGATTTCAGCTGAACTTCCAGAAGGTCAGGATATTCCAGAATCTTTGATGTAGCGAACATTATTCGCTTGTTATTAGTCTTTTTTGACATGTTCTGCCTTTAGGAAATGGAGAAAAACTTAATACGACAAAAAGGTTTAGAGCCTTCTAAGGCTCTAAACCTGATGATTTTCCCGCCAGGGGAAGCTGGGTTATTTAACCTCAACTTCGGCGCCTGCCTCTTCAAGGGCAGCCTTCAGTTGCTCAGCTTCTGCCTTGGAGGCCTTCTCCTTAACTGTCTTAGGAGCGCCGTCTACAAGATCCTTAGCTTCCTTCAGACCGAGACCAAGAGCCTCTTTAACGGCCTTGATAACCTGAAGCTTAGCTGCACCGGCTGACTTGAGGACAACATCGAACTCAGTCTGCTCTGCCGGAGCTGCCTCAGCGGCTGCGGCTGGACCTGCTACCGCTACAGCGGCTGCCGCAGGCTCGATACCATATTCTTCCTTGAGAACCTTTGCAAGTTCCTGAACGTCTTTTACAGAAAGGTTAACCAACTCTTCTGCAAGTGCTTTTACATCTGCCATAATTGATAATTATTAAATTGTTTGTTATTATTTCTCTTCTTTTTCTGAAAGTGTCTTGACGAGTCCGGCGATTGTGCTGCCACCACCATTCTGGAGTGCGGAGATGACATTGCGTATAGGAGCCTGGAGGAGAGAGATGATGTCTCCGATGAGTTCTTCCTTGGACTTGATCGCGCAGAGTTCGTCGAGTTTCTCGGCACCGACAAACGCACACTCCTGTACGTATGCTCCTTTAAGCTGAGGCTTGCCCATCTCCTTCTGAAGTTTCTTGATGAGCTTTGCCGGTCCGTTCGGTGTCTCTGAGTACATGATGGCCGTGTTGCCCTTGAGAACAGGAAGGAGAAGATTCATCTCTTCGTTGTTCAATGCCTTGAGCACATGGGCGAACAAGGTGTTCTTCACAACAGTCAGCTTGATGCCCTGATCGAAGCAGGCGCGACGGAGCTTCACGGTGTTCTCAGCATTCAGACCCTCAATGTCGGCGACATAGAAATTCGGGTACTGCTTCAGTTGTGCTGAGATGCTTTCAATAATCTGATCTTTTAATTCTTTCTTCATAATGAAATCCTTTTTTACTCAGCGCTGCCGCTTGTGAATGCTTTGACATCTATCTTGATACCTGGGCTCATGGTGGTGCAGATAGCAGCACTCTTGAGGTATGTGCCCTTGAGAGCCTGAGGCTTAAGCTTCAATACCTCGTTCAGGAGAGCTGTCGCGTTCTCGCAGATCTGAGCCGGGGTGAAGGAAGCCTTGCCGATGGCTGCATGTATAATTCCGGTCTTGTCAACCTTGAAATCTATCTTACCGCCTTTTACGTCCTTGACAGCATTGCCGACTTCCATTGTTACGGTGCCAGTCTTAGGGTTAGGCATGAGGCCTCGAGGACCGAGGATTCGTCCGAGAACACCTACTTTGGCCATTACTGACGGGGTGCAGATGATGACATCGACATCCGTCCAGCCAGCCTTGATCTTCTCAACATATTCATCAAGTCCTACATAGTCAGCTCCTGCTTCCTTGGCCTCGTTCTCCTTGTCAGGAGTACAAAGTACAAGGACTCTGACCACCTTACCTGTTCCGTGTGGAAGGCTGACCACGCCACGGATCATCTGATTCGCCTTGCGTGGGTCAACACCCAGATTGGCAGACAGCTCGACAGAAGCGTCAAACTTCGTGTAAGTGATGTCCTTCAGCATTTCACAAGCCTGGGCAAGAGTGTACTGCTTGGAAGCGTCGTACTTAGCGGCGACCGCTTTCTGATTTTTTGTAATTCTACTCATTTCGCATGTGAAAATTAAAGGTTCTCAGGAAATTTTCCGGTGACTTTGATACCCATGCTCCTCGCTGTTCCCGCGACCATCTTCATGGCTGACGCGAGTGTGAAAGCGTTGAGGTCCGGCATCTTGCCTTCAGCGATCGCTTTCACCTGATCCCATGTGATTGACGCAACCTTCCTTCTGTTAGGCTCTCCTGAACCTTTCTGGATCTTGGCTGCTTCTTTCAGAGAAATGGCTACTGGCGGCTGTTTTACCTCGAACGTGAAGGACTTGTCTGAATAGACAGTGATGACTACAGGCACGATCTTTCCGGCGTTCTGTTGTGTCGCCGCATTGAACTGCTTGCAGAAGTCCATAATGTTCAAGCCTTTGGAACCGAGAGCCGGTCCTACCGGAGGAGCTGGATTAGCGGCCCCTGCTTTGATTTGGAGCTTGATAAATCCGGTAACTTCTTTTGCCATAATTGTTTGTTATTCTTTTGTTACTTGAGTAAAGCTGAGTTCCAGCAGGGTTTTCCTGCCGAAAATCACAACTATCACTTTGAGTTTGCTTCTGTCTTCCTCTATCGCGTCAACCGTGCCGCTGAAACCGCTGAACGGTCCGTCCGTGATCTTGACAGACTCTCCGACTTCGAAATTGACTTCTGTCTCGACAGGATTATCGACATTCTGGTCTTGATTGCCAAGAATCCACTGCGCCTCCTCATCTCTGATCGGCACGGGAATTCTTTCGGTCATGGCACCGGTTGTTCTCTTCTCTGTCAGGAAACCGGACATGCCAGGAATGTCGTTGCGGATAATATACTCCAATTCCGGGCAAAGTTGAGCCTGGATCAAGACATAACCAGGATAAAGCAGCCTTTCGACCACCTTCCTCTTGCCATTCTTGGTTACAATCTCACGCTTTACCGGGACAAGTACCTGTGCGACTTGATCCTGCAGGTCAAACCTTTCGATCTCTTTCTCAAGATAATCCTTGGCCTTCTTTTCCTTGCTTCCAGCTGTCCGAAGGACATACCATTTCATGTCACCCATGGTAATCAAAAAAAATTACAATGTGTAAATCGCTGTCATCAGATGCTCGAAAGCGAAGTCAACCACGAAGAGGGCCAAAGCAAGAATCACTGTGGCGACCATAACCAATAGGGCAGAGCTCTGAAGCTTCTCCCAGGTTGGCCACGTGACCTTCTTGGTGAGTTCCACGTAGGACTCTTTGCAATAGTTAATGAACTTTCTCATCTTTGCATTTAATGGACCTCGTAATTTGGAAGCGTCTACGATGTCTGTTAAACAATTACCAAATCGTAACCTTTGATATTTTGCAGGGGAAGCAGGATTCGAACCCACATCGACGGTTTTGGAGACCGCTGAACTACCCTTGTTCTATTCCCCTATGATCAGGACGGACATCTGTTGGACATCCGTCCTGTATGTTGAAGAATTATTCTTCGATCTTGATTACCTGTCCGGCACCAACTGTACGTCCACCTTCGCGGATAGCGAACTGAAGACCTTCGTTGAGGGCTACAGGAGTGATGAGCTGAACGTCGATCTCAACGTTATCGCCTGGCATAACCATCTCGACTCCCTCTGGAAGGGTGATCTCACCGGTAACATCGAGGGTACGGATGAAGAACTGAGGACGATAGTGGTTGTGGAATGGAGTGTGACGTCCACCCTCTTCTTTCTTGAGGACGTAGATCTGAGCCTTGAAGTGCTTGTGAGGAGTGATGGAGCCTGGCTTGGCGACAACCTCACCTCTCTTAACCTCTTTCTTGTCGATACCACGGAGGAGAAGACCTACATTGTCTCCGGCCTCACCCTGATCGAGGAGCTTGCGGAACATCTCGACGCCAGTGACAACTGTGCTTCTTGGAGCGTCACCGAAACCAACGAGCTCAACAGGATCGTTGACGTGGATTGTACCGGTCTCGATACGACCTGTAACAACGGTACCACGACCGGTGATGGAGAAGATGTCCTCGATAGGCATAAGGAATGGCTTCTCGTTCTGACGAACAGGCTGCGGGATGTACTCGTCAACAGCGTTCATGAGGTCCATAACCTTGTCTTCCCAAACTTTCTCTCCGTTGAGGGCACCAAGAGCGGAACCACGGATGATAGGGCAGTTCTCGTCGAACTTGTAGAATCCGAGAAGGTCACGGATTTCCATCTCAACGAGGTCAAGCATCTCAGCGTCGTCAACAAGGTCAACCTTGTTCATGAAGACGAGGATCTTAGGTACGTTCACCTGACGGGCGAGAAGGATGTGCTCGCGGGTCTGAGGCATAGGACCGTCAGTCGCGGCTACAACGAGGATAGCACCGTCCATCTGAGCGGCACCAGTTACCATGTTCTTAACGTAGTCAGCGTGGCCTGGGCAGTCTACGTGAGCATAGTGGCGCTTCTCTGTCTCGTACTCTACGTGAGCGGAGTTGATGGTGATACCACGCTCCTTCTCTTCAGGAGCATTGTCGATCTGATCGAAAGACTTTACCTTGTCGGCGTTACCAGAGACTCTCTCGGCGAGAACCTTGGTGATTGCGGCAGTCAAAGTCGTCTTACCGTGGTCAACATGGCCGATAGTACCGATGTTAACGTGCGGCTTCGTTCTTTGGAAAGTTTCTTTTGCCATAATATTATGATTTAAATGAGTAAACTAAATAATGCAGTTTGAGCCGGTGATGGGATTTGAACTCATGACCTCATCCTTACCAAGGATGCGCTCTACCCCTGAGCTACACCGGCTTTTATTGGAGCGGAAGACGAGGTTCGAACTCGCGACCCTCAGCTTGGAAGGCTGATGCTCTACCAACTGAGCTACTTCCGCGAATATTGTGGGAGGAGGTGGACTCGAACCACCGAACCCGAAGGAGCGGATTTACAGTCCGCCGCAATTGCCGCTATGCGATCCTCCCGATATGTCTTTGATACAGCCTCTGGCCGTTTCGAGCCGATAGAGGGATTCGAACCCACGACCCCGAGATTACAAATCACGTGCTCTGGCCAACTGAGCTATATCGGCGATATTTCAATGAATGTCTCCCTTTCACAAAGGGATTGCAAAGATAGGCATTAAAATGGATTATCCAAAACTTTTTCGATTATTTTTGAAAAAGACAGGCTATTTCTGAATATATTCGTTCGGCATCGAGTCCGCAGACCTCTCTCTGTCGTGCCACCGTGGCCTGCGTGATGAACCTGTCCGGGATGCCGAGTCCTTTCACTTTGATGTCGAGTCCATGGCCGGCGACATATTCACTGACCTCGCTGAACAGGCCCCCTTTGAGACATCCGTCCTCCAGGGTGAGGATATTCCTGAACCGCGCCGCTTCCTCCAGTATGCCGGCGTCGATGGGCTTGAGGAATCTGACATTGAATATGGCAGGGCCCCTTCCTGTCTCCTTTCTGAGCCTTTCCGCAGCCTCGGCCGCCCTGTTGGCCACAGGTCCCAAGGCCAGAATGGCGATTTCTTCTCCTTCCGCGATCTTCTCGCCCTTGCCGATCTCGAAAGGGTCCGGCGCCGCGTTCATCCAGTCCTTCCCCTCGCCGAGTCCCCTCGGATAACGGATGACGAACGGTCCGTTCTTGATCCCGGCTCCGGTGTAAAGGAGACGCTTCAGTTCGATCTCGTCTTTCGGGGCGGCTATGATTGTGCCCGGGATGCAGCGCAGGGAGGCCATGTCGAAAGCGCCTTGATGTGTCGCTCCGTCCTCCCCCACAAGCCCGGCCCTGTCCAGGCACAGAACGACGTTCAGGTGCTGGAGGGCGATGTCGTGGATGATCTCGTCGTAGGCTCGCTGGGCGAACGAGGAGTAGATCACGCAATAGGGCTTCATCCCGCCGGCCGCCAGCCCGGCCGCGAAAGTCGCAGCATGCTCCTCCGCGATCCCCACGTCGAAGAAACGGTCAGGGAACTTCGCCGCGAATCCGCTCATTCCGCTTCCTGTCGCCATGGCGGGAGTGATTCCGACCACTTTCTGATCTTTCCCGGCAAGCTCGCAAAGGACTTGGCCGAACACATCCTGATAGCGCGCAGCCGGATATTCCTTGACAGGCCTTTCCCCCGTTTCCGGGTTGAACTTGCCTGGAGCGTGCCATGTCGTCGGGTCTGATTCAGCGGGAGCGTAACCTTTTCCCTTGACGGTGCAGGTGTGCAGGATCTTGGGACCCTTTATGTCTTTCAGCCTCCGGAGGGTCCGCACTACCTCTTCGATGTCGTTCCCGTCAATCGGACCGAAGTATCTGAAGCCGAAAGCCTCGAAGAGATCGCCTCCCGAGGTCGTCACCAGGCCGGATTTAGTGTTACGGACCAATCGCTGGATTCTGTTCCTGAATTTTCCGGCTCCCAGCTTGTCCCAGATGTGAGTCTTGAGCCGGTTGTAGGCCGGATCCGTTGTCATCCTCAGCAGGTAGGAATGAAGTGCGCCTCTATTCCCGTCGATAGCCATGTCATTGTCATTCAGGACGACAAGAAGATCGGTCCCTCCTTCTCCGGCGTTGTTCAGCCCCTCCAGCGCCAATCCTCCGGTCATCGCCCCGTCTCCGATCATCGCCACGACTTTTTCCCCCGATCCGGACAGCTTGGCGGCCTCGGCCATTCCAAGCGCCGCGGAGATCGATGTGGAAGCGTGTCCCGCCCCGAAGGCGTCGTATTCGCTCTCGTCCCTGTTCGGGAATCCGCTGATGCCGTCAGGCATCCTGTTCTTCCTGAAAGCCTCCTTTCGTCCGGTCAGAATCTTGTGCGCGTATGCCTGATGTCCCACGTCGAAGATTAGCTTGTCTTTCGGCGTGTCGAACACATAATGCAGCCCCACAATCAGTTCCACGGCGCCAAGACTGGAGGCAAGGTGCCCCGGATTCTCTGAACAGCATCTGACAATATAGTCCCTCAGTTCGGCGCAGAGCGTCCGAAGTCCGTCTATGTCGAGTTTCCTGACATCGTCAGGAGAATTGATCTTGTCTAGAATCATAATTACGAAGGTACGACTTTATTCCGACATTTTTCTTATATTCGCAACTTGTTTGAATATTTTTACATTCGCATCGAATATATTTTAAAAGGAATAATCAAATGTCAGAAAAGATCCAAAAACTGATGAATGACTCGCCGGCCGCAAGATGGACCGCCCTCATTCTCATCGCGCTGATGATGTTCTTCGGCTACATGTTCGTGGATGTCATGTCGCCGTTGCAGGCACTGATAGAGCAGCAGAGGGGCTGGAGCCCTGATGTGTTCGGAACCTACGCCAGCGCGGAGTACATCCTCAATGTCTGCGGCTTCCTGATCCTGGCCGGTATCATCCTGGACAAGATGGGCGTCCGTTTCACGGGAATCCTTTCCGCCTCGATGATGTTCGTCGGAGCCTCCATTAAATATATAGGTATAACGGACTGGTTCCAGACAACGGCCTTCTGCGAGTGGCTCGGAACATGGTGGGTCTCCATGCCGGGCAGCGCCAAGATGGCCGCTCTTGGATTCATGATCTTCGGATGTGGCTGCGAGATGGCCGGTACGACGGTCTCCAAGGCGATTGCCAAGTGGTTTAAAGGCAAGGAGATGGCCATGGCGATGGGAGTCGAGATGGCGATCGCCCGCGTGGGTGTCTTCTGTGTGTTCTCCATCAGCCCGATCCTCGCCTCCAAACTTGGTGGCGTGCAGGGGCCTGTCGGATTCTGCACGGTGCTTCTTCTTATCGGTCTGATCAACTTCCTCGTGTTCAGCGTTATGGACAAGAAGTTCGACGGGCAGCTTGTGGAGGCGGGAGCCAAATCTGATGAGCCGTCCCCAGAGGATGAATTCAAGCTCAGCGACCTCGGTAAGATATTCTCTTCCCAGAGTTTTTGGGTGGTGGCCCTTCTGTGCGTGCTGTATTATTCCGCGATCTTCCCGTTCCAGAGATATGGCGCGAACATGCTTCAGTGCAACCTTGACGGAATCTCCGCCAAGACCGCCTCTGACATATTCAGATGGTTCCCGATCGGAGCCGCTGTCATCACTCCGTTCCTCGGCAGGTTCCTTGACACAAAAGGTAAGGGCGCCACAATGCTCATCTGGGGGGCCTTGCTTCTGATTGTCTGCCATCTGATCTTCGCGTTCGTGCTGCCGGCGACCCACAGCAAGTTTATCGCCCTCGCGACAATCGTAGTCCTTGGCATAAGTTTCGCGCTCGTCCCGGCCGCCCTTTGGCCTTCTGTCCCTAAGATCATCGATGAGAAGATTCTCGGTTCGGCATATTGCCTTATCTTCTGGGTTCAGAACATCGGTCTCTGCTTTGTCCCTAAGCTGATAGGCAGCGTTCTGGCAAGCGTCAACGCAGACAATCCTGCCGTCATCGCGGCCAAGGCCGCCGGAGCCGAGTTCATCCCTTACAATTACACGGTTCCTCTTGTCATCTTCGCCGGTTTCGGTGTCGCCGCCCTTCTGATCGCCCTCTACCTCAAGGTTCTGGACGGCAAGCGCCATCTCGGTCTCGAACAGCCGAACATCCAGAAATAGGCGTTTTGGGAGCCTTCCTGCGGTGACTGACTTGGCCGACGTAGGAAGGCTGCCTGTCATTTTCTGCTACTTAGAAGCTGTTTTGATTTATTTGAAATGTTCTTTGAGGTGAAAAAATCTTCATTTTCTTCCCGCTTCTTCAGTCAGATAGCACCGCTATCCTCCTTGGAAGAAGCGGTCAAACCTGAAGTTTTTCACTCTCAAAACTTCAAACAAACAAATCAAAACAGCTTCTTAACGATAAACTGAACGATTGTGGCAAAAATTTTAAGGAAATATTCATGCTGGATAGCTCTGGCCTGTCTCGTTGTGCCGATGTTCGCGTCGTACTACTTCGATGACATGTTCTCGACGCTGTCCCACCTTTTCGAGAACCCGTCCGCGCTTCACCTGGGGTGGAATTCGGCTGATTACGGACTTTATACGAGCGGTTACTCGGTTCTGTGCGTGTTCGGCGGACTGGTGGTCTGCGGCATGCTTCTGGACAAGTGGGGCGTGAGGGTGACCGGCTCCATCTTTGTCACGATGATGGCCGGAGGAGCCACCTTGGTGACTTATGCCTTGACTTCCGGACTCCCTCCGAGGACTTCCCTGACAATCGCCTACATAGGCTGCATGTTTTTCGGTCTCGGAAGCGAGATCGCCGGCGTGGCGGTCACCAGGTCGATAGCCAAGTGGTTCAAGGAAGGGAATATGGCCTTTGCCATGGGAGTGCAATTGGCCATAGCCAGGCTTGGAACCGCATTCGCCCTCGTCATCTCGCCAAAACTTGTGATGGCGAAAGCGGCAGGGGAGACATATTCGTTGACAGAGACAGCATCGCCTGCTTTTCTCGGGCTCATCCTGATGATTGTCGGCATGGTGCTTTGGGGGGTGTTCGTGGCCATGGACGCCCGTTTTGACCGTAGGGAGGGGATTGATGACAAGGTCGACACTGCCGAGGAGGACAAGTTTCGCTTCTCTGATGTTATAAAACTCTTGAAAAACAAGCAGTTCATCGCCATTGCCCTGCTCTGCGTCTTTTTCTATAGCAGCGTGGTCTCATTCAAGAAGTTCGCCTCGGCGATCCTTATTCCACGTTTTGACGTTCCAGTGGAAGCGGCAAGTTGGATGATATCCATGCTTCCGTTCGCCACGGTTGTCTTCGCTCCGATTTTCGGAATATTGGTGGACAAGATCGGTTATGGCACCCGTTGGATGCTGACCGGTGCGGTGCTTGCCCTCGTGGCGCATCTACTGCTGGCTTTCGCCCCGTCCGGGGTGCCGTTTTACGGCTACCTCAGCATGGTGTTCCTTGGCTTTGGCTATTCCTTGGTGCCTGCCGCCATGTGGCCGTCCGTTCCGAAGATAGTGCCGGATAAGGTGCTTGGGACGGCATATTCATTAATTTACTGGGTGCAGAATCTTGGGCTGATGTCGTTCAAGATGCTCGCCGGCAAGATTCTCGCCGCCACCAACCTTGAGAAGGGCGTGAGTGAGACAGGTGCTGTCTGGGTGGAGGTGATGTTCGTTGCGGTCTGCGTTGTGGCGTTGTTCCTCGCGTTCGCCTTGAGGATGTCATCCCGCCGTAACCCTCAGCTCAGGCTCGATTTGCCAGACAGGTCCAAATGATTCGGCCAGCGGTATAAAAAATAAGTTGCCTCACAGTGTGGCAACTTATTTTTTTATCGATTACTTAGTTGTACTCTTGAAATTATGTTGTAAATTTGGCAGATTAACGATAAAATCAATTTTTTATGAAAAACTCAATCAAAGTCCTCGCTCTGGCAGTCGTTTCGGCTGCGATTATTTCCTGCGAGAGCAAACCTTCGACAATGAGCTACACATTGGCGGGCACTTTCGGCTACATCGTGGAGAACACGACCACCTTTCCGGTCGTGGACAGCATTTACTACAACAAATACATCATGCTGGACAATTATTCCGCATTGCGTACTTCCTGCGATGATGTCAATTCCGGTTTCAACGGTGGTTGGAGGATCTCTTTGAAGAAAGGAAGCCTGGAAGAGCCGGCGGATCTTCAGATGCTCTCGTCCGCAGGCCTTGGCGCCGGTCTCTATGACTCAAAGAGCGGTCTTGCCAACAAGGCCTACGCCGTTTACTCCCCGTCTTTGGAATCCGGTTACGACATCCTGTTCAATTACAAGAACTATTTCTCTAAATCTACCTGCTATGTGTCTGGTTTCTACATCAACAACACAAAATATGTGGAGAAACTTGCCGCGGACGGCCAGGTCGCCGATGGAGACTTCCTTAAGGTGACAGCCAAGTTCTTCAAGAACGACATAGAGGTATGTACTGAAGAGTTCTATCTTGTGGACTACAGGGGAGCCGAGAAAAAGATTGTGAAGGATTGGACGGCATGGGAGATGAAGGATGCCTCTAAATGCGATGCCGATGCTGTCAAATTTGATGTGTCCTCCTCCAACGAAATGCTGTACCCTCAGTCATTCTGCCTTGATGTCTTGGTGGCCGCCATCGCCGTTGAATATTAGGAAGTTTTTGATTTAAGCAAGCAAGCGAATCAAGACAGCTTCAAATTGGTCATCAAATATTAATTTTAACTTTATACTGCCATGAAAGAGAATCTGTATTACAAGAACGAGGCTTTGGCCGCCCTCAAGGGGAAATGGGCACCGGCGGTGTTGGCTGTTCTGGCCTATTTCGTGCTGTCAACCGTGTTCCTTGCCCCTTATCAGATCAAGGCCGCCGAACTTCAGAATGATCCAACAAATCTGGAACTTGCCATGGATCTGATGAAGGTGTACCCGTTGCTTTTGCTTGGGATGCTCTTGGTGATCTCCCCATTGCTGGTCGGCCTTGTAAACTGCTTCAAGGAACTCCTTGTCAAGAGTGATGAAAGGATGCTTCAGAACGAGTTCAAGATTGGTTTCGGAAACTACTTCCATCATGTCTGGGGGTATTTTCTCAACAGGTTCTTCGTCTTTCTGTGGTCCATGCTTTTCCTGATTCCTGGCTTTATAAAGATGCTTTCGTACGCGATGACGAACTACATCCTGGTGGACAGGCCGGAACTTTCGGCAAACGAGGCGATCAATCTCAGCAAGGACATGATGTACGGTCACAAATTCGATCTCTTCTACCTTTATCTCAGTTTCGCCGGATGGCTCATCCTCAGCGTCTTCACTTTGGGAATAGGATTGCTGTGGCTTATCCCTTACGCACAGACCGCACAGGCTTCATTCTACCTTGATGTGAAGGAGGACTATGAAAGAAGGAAAGGAGTAAGTTTTTAGGATTTAGATCAGCCCCTCGGGAACATCAACCGAGATGGCCTTTGAATCTTCGTCGACGGACAGGATGAGGTCTTCATGCAGAGGAATCATCACCTGTCCGTCTTTCGTCTCCACGTAGAGGCACGTGTTGCCGGGAATGTCCTCGTAGTCAGTGATCTCTCCCACCTCGATGTTTTCCGCGTTCAGGAGGGTCCATCCAATCAGATCATCCACTGTAAGGCTTTCATCGGCGTCTTCGTCCTGATGAATGGCCGTGGCCTTGGCGGAGATGTCCTTGCCGGTCAGCTCCTCCGCGTCTTCAAGATTCTTCACACCGGTCAGGCGCACAAGGGCCCGATTCGTGCCTTTCCTTGAAAAAGATTCGATAAAAAACGGAACCGGCAGTCCATCAAACGTGATGAACACCGGTTCCTTTTGATTCAAGTCCTCGGGATTGATTTCGCGGAAACCCACAAGGATTTCGCCTTCGGTACCGTTGGACTTCAGTACCCGGGCAATCCGCAGAAGTTCTGACTTTGCCCTGGACATCTGGTTAGGCCTCCGCTGGAGCTTCCGGAGCAGCCTCGGCGGCTGCGGCTTCCTCAGCGGCCTTCGCAGCGGCAGCCTCTTCGGCGGCCTTGCGCTGAGCCTCAGCGAGCTCTTCAGCCTTCTTGGCGAGAGCCTCGGCCCTTTCCGCGTTAACCTTCTTCTCAGCCTCGAGAGCGACCTTGGCCTTGTCGGCGGCGTCCTTTACAAGACCTGCCTTCTTAGCCGCGATCTTTGCGTCTCTTTCCGCCTTCCAAGCGTTCCATTTCTGGTCGGCCTGCTCCTGTGTGAGAGCTCCCTTGGCAATACCGCCGTCGAGGTGCTTTCTCAGAAGAACACCCTCGTAAGAGAGGAGTCTGCGGGCTACGAGTGTAGGTTGTGCGCCGACGTTGAGCCATTTGAGAGCCTTCTCGCCATCAAGGATGATGGTGGCAGGATTGGTGTTAGGGTTGTAGGAGCCGAGTTGCTCGATGAAACGTCCGTCGCGAGGAGCGCGGGAATCAGCCACAACAATGTGGAAGAATGCGAAATTCTTCTTACCGTGGCGCTGAAGTCTGATTTTAACAGCCATTGTGAATCTGTTTTAATAAATTAATAATGTTTAACCTGTGATCTCCAACTCGTGGAGACGGACAAAGTTACGAAATATAAATTTATTCTCGAAATTTTTTGGTATTTCAGGAATATTCTTTATCTTTGCAATCCCAAAACAAAGGGAGACATACTTGCGGTAGTGGTGAAATGGTATACACGCTACTTTGAGGGGGTAGTGGGCGCAAGCCCGTGTGAGTTCGACTCTCACCTACCGCACAAGATTGCCCGACGGATTTCTCCGCCGGGTTTTTTGTATATATCTCGGCCCGTTTTTCCGGGGGCATAAAATCCGAATTTGCACCCGTTAGCGTATAATAGAGTCTATTCGGGGGCAAATGATGGGATTTTGCACCCGGATAGGATTTTGCCTCTGTCAGGAATTTTCATTAAGTTTGTAATATGATCAAAAAGATTATCCTATTCGGAGCGCTGCTGGGAGCGGCACTCTTTGCTTCCGCTCAGGAGACTGACATTCAAGAAAATGCGAGAGCCACACGTCTGGATTCCGAGTTTGTCAACGAGTACATCACTCCGGCTCGTGTCATGCTTTCGGACGGAGGGGTGGTCGGAACGGAGAACCTTCTGCGGCCGTATTGCGGGCAAGTCTCCACCAATGAGCCTAATGTCTGCGTGTTCAGAAACGGCAAGGACGGCAGGAGCTCGGTTCTGTTGGATTTCGGGAAAGAGATTCATGGTGGCATCCAGATAGTAAGGGCCATGTCTGCCGACAAAGCGGCGGCACGTTTCCGCATCTGCTTCGGAGAATCGGTAAGCGAGGCTCTCAGCAATGTGGGTGATGCCGGTACCACAGCCACCAACGAGCACTCGGTCAGAGACTTCGAGATCTTTGTGCCATGGCTTGGATCCGCAGAATATGGCAACACAGGTTTCCGCTTCATGCGTCTGGAACTGCTCGGGGAGGACACAGAGGCTTTGTTGGTGGCGGTAAGGGCTGTCTCGCGCTATCGTGACATTCCTTATGTCGGGCAATTCAAATGCAGCGACGAGAGGCTGAACCAGATCTGGCAGACGGGGGCCTACACGGTTCATCTGAACATGCAGGATTATCTCTGGGACGGCATCAAGAGAGACAGGCTCGTGTGGATAGGTGACATGCACCCGGAGGTGATGGCCGTGAATACGGTCTTCGGCAACCACAAGGTTGTCCAGAAAAGTCTGGATTATGTGCGTAACAGCACTCCTCCGACTGTGTGGATGAATGGAATATGCTCATATTCATTGTGGTGGATCATCATTCATCACCACCTTTACGAATATTACGGCGATCTTGCGTACTTGAGGGAGCAGCACTCGTACATGACGGATCTTTTGCACACTGTAATGGCTAATTTCGACGGTTCGAAAGAGAATTTCAAGGACGGACGTTTCATAGATTGGCCAACCTCCGAAAAACCTGACGCTATCCACGCCGGTCTTCAGGCGCTTTCCGTGAGGGCGATGGAGGCAGGTGCGGACATGGCCGGATGGCTTGGTGACAACCAGCTGAAGGAAGAGTGCTTGGCGGCGGCTTCTGAATTACGCAAGCACACGCCTTCCGTGACATCAAGCAAGCAGGCGGCCGCTCTGCTTTATCTTGAGGACATGGCTGACGCAGAGGATGCCCGCAAGGTGATTCTGGCCGGAGGTGCCAACGGATTTTCCTCGTTCATGGGCTATTACATGCTTGAGGCTTTGGCCAAAAGCGGTGACTACGACGAGGCCATGAGGATGATCTCGGATTATTGGGGGGCGATGCTTGATCTCGGAGCGACAACATTCTGGGAGGATTTCGACTACTCCAAGGTGGAGGGAGCCGGCAGGATTGACGAGATCGTTCCGGAGGGTAAATACGACATCCATGCCGATGGCGGGGCCTACTGCTATGTCGGATTACGTCATAGTTTCTGCCATGGTTGGGCGTCAGGCCCGACTGTGTGGCTGAGTTCGCATGTGCTTGGCATCGAACCTGCCGAGCCGGGGTTCAAGAAAGTCAGGATAAACCCTCATCTCGGTTCTTTGGAATGGGCCGAAGGCTCGTATCCTACACCTTACGGACCGATCACCGTATCGCATCGCAAAGAGGCGGATGGCACGGTCAAATCCAAGATCCATCTCCCGAAGGGCGTGAGGCTTGTAAAGTAATATTCCCGTCGCATGGATCCTTTCCCCAAGCCCATTACTAACAGTCGTGCTTTGTCGGATGCTTACGCCCATTAGGGCTGCCACGAAGTTGGAGGGGTATATATAATAAAAAAGGATGGCCAATTTTGGCCATCCTTTTTATTGCTGTTTTGAGTCAGTATTACTTGTAATACTCTGCGAACTCGATGTCCTTTGTAGCCTGCTCGGCAAGAGCCTTGTCTTTCTTGGCCACGGAATCAAGCCATGTCTTGACCTGATCGAAGTTGCCTTGACGGGCGGCGATGATGGCTCTGAGGTAGTCTACCTTGGCGTCCTTGCAGTGAGCTGTCTTGGAGGCCTTGTCAAGCTGATCGGTGAGGATGTAGGCGAGGACTGTGTTGTGGCAGCAGCCTTTGACGTCCTTAAGATCCTGAACGGCCTTGTCGTAGTCTCCAGTGAGGATGTCTACAACGCCCAGGTTAGCCTTGGCGGCGTCTGTGCCGGCCTTCTTGAAGTTCTTTGCGGCGGTCTGGTAGTCACCCTTGCGCAGTGCGATCACACCAAGGGCGTTGGTGAGGTCGGCATCCTTTGTCTGAACGCTCGCGAAAGCTTTCTCTGCCTTCTTGACGTCACCTGCGTTGAGGTAAGCCACAGCAAGATTGAACCTTGCCTTGTCGCTGTCGTACTTGTTGATGGCCTTGTTGTAGAGTTTAACCTTGCCGTCTAGGCTCTTGTTGAGGGCGGCGGCGTGGAGAAGAGCAGGCTCATCGAGGATGTCGATGTTGCTGTCGACCAGCTCGGCAAGCTCTTCGGCCGTGTAGTTCTTGAACTCTACGTTGGCGATGAATCTCGCGCGGCGGAGTTCAGGGAGGATACCGCTCTTAAGCTCGGTGTAGACTGAAGACATATTCTTGATCTCGCTCTCACGTACGGCCGGATCGCTGTACATGGAAAGGACTCGGAGGATAAGATCCTTGTCCTCGATGTCAGAGTTCTGGACAAGCTCCTGGAAGCCTTCCCAGTCCTGACCGATGCTCTTTACCTCAGGATCCGCTACGTCCTTGCCTTTCATCACCTTGTCCCAAGCCTTGTCGGCAGACTTCGAACGCTTCTCGGAAAGGGTGTTGTTGAGCTTCTCGCCACCGTCCGGTGAAGCGTAGGCAACGACCTCTGTGCCCACGAGGGTCTTTCTCCCGTTGGCCTTGATCTCCTCAAGAGCGCTCTGGAAATCCTTGATGGACTGGCCTTTGAGCTGCTTTGACTGAACGTCGGCGGAGTTGATGTTGTAGAGGATCTGTCCCTCCGCGGTCTGCTGGAGGACAGCCTGATAACCGTCAGCCTTGAAAGGAACCTGTCCGGCGCCCTTCACGAGCATATAAGTCGTGTTGACACCGTCAGCGACCTTCTTTACAGGAAGCTTATAAGCCTTGTTCTTGTACTTTGCGATGCCGCGGAGCTCAAGATGAGACTGCTCCATGCCTTTCACATAGTCGAAGTGAACCTTTTCGGTCACGGTGCCGCCGGCCTTGGCCACAACCTTGTAGTTGTCCTTGACCTTCTCGCCCTGGTACATGAACGGAGTAATCTTGACCTCGCCTCCGTCATACACGAGTACAGGAGTGACCTCAAGAATGGCCTTCGGATGGAAGTACTTCTCCGGGTAGGTCACTGTGACAGTGGCGTCAATGTTGCCGGCCACACACTCCAGAACCGCAGGGTCGCACTTTACGGTCACATTGTCAGCAAGTTCAGCCATTTTCTCGGCTGAAGAGCAGGCGACTGCGGCCATCCCGATGAGGGCCGCAGCAAAAAGTTTGAGTGTCTTTTTCATATTACTAATGATTAAAGATTGCATTCCAATGCTACTAACAAATGTACAAAGATAATTATTATTTTGTTAACTTTGCCAAACTCTGAGCAAATACTATGGACTCACAAGAACTGCAAAGACTTAAAAACAAGTACGACATCGTTGGTAACGACGCCGCCCTCAACAGGGCTCTGGAGACGGCCGTCGCCGTCGCCCCGACAGACCTTACTGTCCTTGTCACCGGTGAAAGCGGTGTCGGTAAGGAGAATATTCCAAAGATCATACATCAGAACAGCCTTCGCAAGACTAGCAAATACTTTGCCGTAAACTGCGGCGCCATCCCGGAAGGGACCATTGATTCCGAGTTGTTCGGTCACGAGAAGGGCTCTTTCACCGGGGCGATAGAAACAAGGAAAGGCTATTTCGAGGAGGCTGACGGGGGAACACTTTTTCTGGACGAGATCGGTGAGCTGCCTATGGCCTCGCAGGCGAAGCTGCTGAGGGTCCTGCAAAGTGGAGAGTTCATCAAGGTCGGTTCCTCAAAGGTCCAGAAGACGGATGTCAGGGTCATAGCGGCCACTAATGTCAACCTGCTCTATGCGGTCGGAAAGGGAAAGTTCAGGGAGGATCTATATTATAGGCTCAACGCCATCCAGATACTCATGCCGGCACTGCGGGAGCGGAAAGAGGACATCTACCTGCTGTTCAGAAAGTTCACTTCCGATTTCTCGGAGAAGTACGGCATGGGGAAAGTTTCCTTGACCAACGATGCGATCGACATGCTGATAAACTATCGTTGGCCAGGCAACATCCGTCAGCTCAAGAATATAGCCGAGACTGTCACGGCGCTGGAGTCAGAAAAGCTTTCCCGTGTTTCTGAGAGATGCGTGGTCGATTCGAAGACCTTGGCTCTCTACATGCCCAAGGAGGAGACCACACTTCTTCCTGTCATGGCGTCAGAGCCGGCCGGTGGCCAGACTATGCCTGATTCCGACAAGCAGATGATCATCAAGGCGCTCTTTGACCTTAAACAGGAGGTCGATCGCTTGAAGGCGAGGTTGGATTCCATGCCTGACCATGTCCCGGCCCTTCAGCCTGCGCTGCACCCGTCTCAGGAACAGGAGGAGGCGGAATGGCAGGGACTCGGAGCCCCTGTCACAAGCGGAGAGATCGGCAAGGTCGTCGACATCCGTGCGGAGGAGCCTAAGCATCAGGATCTTTCGTTGAAGAAATCAAATCTGGAGATGATCGTGAAGGCTTTGGAGAAGCACGGCGGCAACCGTAAACTCGCCGCCCAAGAGGTTGGCATCTCCGAGCGGACCCTATACCGTTGGATAGAAAAGTATCACCTTGACTCAAAGCCTGAATGAGAATGAATATTAAAAAGTGTATCGCCGCCTTGGTTTTGCTGGCGGCCGCGGTTCTTGGCGGCTGCTCCATTGTCAATTACTCGTTTTCCGGGACTTCCATCCAGGCGGATGTCAAGACGGTGACGATCAATTATTTTGAATATAAGGCCCTCAAGGTCAATCCTAATCTCAGCAATGACCTGACGGAAGCCATGAGGGACAAGTTCCGCAAGCTTACCAAGCTGGAACAGGTTGACATGGACGGAGATCTGGAACTTCAGGGCGAGGTCACCGGCTATGAGGTCAGGGCCGCGGCGGTGACGGCCAACGAGGTCGCCGCGCAGAACCGCCTCACGGTCACGGTGAAGCTTAAGTTCACCAACCGGAAGTATCCTGAGGATGATTTCGAGAAGAATTTCTCGGCATATTCGGACTACGATTCCACCAATTCCCTGGATGCTGTCGAATCTACCCTTTGTCAGGAGATAATCGACAAATTGGTTGAGGATATGTTCAACGCAAGCGTGGCTCAGTGGTAGGTATGGAGGAAGTCAAAAAGAATCTCCAGTCTTTGACAATGGACGAGTTGACAGGGGTCATCAACGTTTATCCCTGGTTTGGCGGCGCCCGTAAGGAGTTGTGTGCCAGGATGGCCAAGGTGGGAGGAAGCGAGTGGGGTAAGGCGCAGTATTCGGATGCGGCCATGTACGTCGCTTCCCGCACGTTGATTTGGGACATAATGCGCGCCACTCGTAAGGGGGACTATTCCGACAAGGATGTCGAGCGTCTGATCAAAGAATATATAAGGCCGGATAAGTCGCTTCAACAGGCGGAGACCCTTCAACAAGCTCAGGGACCTTCCACTTCAGCCGCTGGGCTTTCTTCTTCGGTCGCTGAGCCTGTCGAAGCGCCCGAAGCACCACAATCACACTCACAGCCCAACCCAGTGCCATATCACCGCACAGTGCGTGTCGCGGGAGGGGATTTCTTCTCCCCGGAACAGTATGCCGCCGTGAAAAAGGATGAGGACAATGTTTTCTCACGCTTCAGGTCCGAACGCTACGATGACTCTGAGGGACATCGTTGGGAAGACCCTGAGTTCGGATTCTGCACAGAGACATTGGCCGCGATCTACGCCGATCAAGGCTATTTTGCTGAGGCAAAGAAGATTTATTCCCGACTTATCTTGCGATATCCGGAAAAAAGTGCTTACTTTGCATCCCTTATTGAGAAATTGCAACAGGAAAATTAAAATTAAAGAATATGTTTACATTCCTAACAGTTTTTATTGTCATCGCGGCGATCCTTCTTATCCTCGTCGTGCTGCTTCAGAACGGCAAGGGACAGGGAATGGCCAGTAACTTTACTTCAGCCAACCAGACTCTTGGCGTAAGACAGACCGCTGACATCCTCGAGAAGGTTTCCTGGGGTCTTGTCACTTTCATCCTTGTCGTCTCCATCATCACTTCGTTCACCACAAAGACGGCGGTGTCAGGTGTTGACGTGACAGAGAAGATCGAGAACACCGCGTCACAGCCAGAGTTCCCGTCAGTTCCTGTGCAGCAGGCCAATCCAGCCCAGGAGGCTCCTGCGGAGTCTAACGCCGAGTAACTGACATTTTGTCAGCCTTCGGGCTGTGGAACATAATTTGACTTCAAACTGTCTGGTCTTCGGACCGGACGGTTTTTTGTTTACCGTCACGTGAACCGGCGCGGGCCGCGAGCGGAAGTGTCCTAAGACTTAAAAAGGAGAAATCTAAATATATGGAAAACAACAATAGCAACAACAAACTGGAGTTTCTGTCCAAGTTCGCTGTCGATCTCAACGAACAAGCCGCCAAAGGCAAACTCGATCCTGTCATCGGCAGGGATGAGGAGATCCGAAGGGTCCTGCAGATTCTGAGCAGGAGGACCAAGAACAACCCTATTCTTGTAGGTGAGCCGGGTGTCGGCAAGACCGCCATCTCGGAGGGCATCGCCCAGAAGATTGTGGATGGCGACGTGCCGGAGAACCTTAAGAGCAAGAAGGTATATTCATTGGACATGGGTGCCTTGATCGCCGGCGCCAAGTACCAAGGTGAGTTCGAGGAGCGTCTTAAGGGTGTTGTCAAGGAAGTCGTTGACAGCGCCGGAGAGATTATCCTGTTCATTGATGAGATCCACACTCTTGTGGGTGCCGGACGTTCTTCCGGTGCGATGGATGCCTCGAACATTCTTAAGCCTGCGTTGGCCAGAGGTGAGCTGAGGACCATCGGCTCCACTACCCTTGACGAGTACCAGAAGTACTTTGAGGCCGACAAGGCTCTTGAGAGACGTTTCCAGATGGTTCTGGTCGATGAGCCTTCACCTGCCGAGTCAATCGCCATTCTGAGAGGTCTTAAGGAAAAGTATGAGAATCACCACAGGGTGAAGATCGAGGATGATGCCTTGATCGCCGCGGTCAATCTTTCCCACAGGTACATCACGAACCGGTTCCTTCCGGACAAGGCCATCGACCTTGTGGACGAGGCCGCTTCAAAGCTTCGTCTGGAGATGAACTCTGTTCCTGAGCCTATCGCCGAACTGAACAGCGACATCCGTCAGCTGGAGATCGAGAAGGAGGCCATCAAGCGTGAGGGAACATCTTTGAAGTCCGAGAAGATCCAGAAGGAACTTTCCGACAAGATGGCCGAGAGGGAGAGCTTGATGAAGCGCTGGAATGATGAGAAAAGCATCCTTTCGGGACTTCAGGAGGCGCGTCAGAAGATTGAGGACTACAGGATAGAGTCCCAGGCCGCCGAAAGGGCCGGTGACTATGGAAAGGTCGCAGAACTTCGCTACGGCAAGATCGCCGAGGCCCAGAAAAGGATTGACGAGCTGACCCAAAAGCAGGCCGAGATCAAGGATCCTATTGTCACTGAGGCTGTGACCCCGCAGGACATCGCCGAGGTTGTCGCCAAGTGGACCGGAATTCCTGTGCAGAAGATGCTTGAGAGCGAGAAGGAGAAACTTCTCCGCATCGAAAGCGAATTGCACAAGAGGGTTGTCGGTCAGGATCAGGCCATTCAGGCTGTGGCTGACGCGGTTCGTCGCAGCAGGGCCGGACTTTCGAACGAGAAAAGGCCGATCGGCTCGTTCCTCTTCATGGGAACGACGGGCGTCGGTAAGACTGAGCTTGCCAAGGCTCTCGCCGAGTTCCTATTCAACGACGAGAACATGATCACGAGGATTGACATGAGTGAGTATCAAGAACGCCATACCGTCAGCCGTCTTGTCGGAGCGCCTCCGGGATACGTCGGTTACGATGAGGGCGGTCAGCTTACCGAGGCTGTAAGGCGTAAACCTTATTCCGTCGTCCTGCTGGATGAGATAGAAAAGGCGCATCCGGATGTGTTCAATGTCCTGCTTCAGGTTCTTGACGACGGTCGTCTGACTGACAACAAGGGACGTACGGTGGACTTCAAGAACACTATCCTGATCATGACCTCAAACGTAGGCTCGGACATCATTCAAGGCTATATGGACAGGCTTCCAGCCGTTGGGCAGCCTGGAGCTGATCCAACGCAGGAGATGAGGGCGATAGCCACAAGGCGTGAGCTTCTGGATGAGTGCAAGGAGAAGGTGATGGACGTGCTCAAGACCACGGTCAGACCTGAATTCCTGAACCGTATCGATGAGATCATCATGTTTGATCCGCTGACTCAGAACGACATCCGTGAGATTCTTCACATTCAGATGAAGCAGCTTCGCGACAGACTTGCGGAAGAGGGTGTCACGATTGAGTTCACCAAGGCTTTTGAGGATCACATGGTCACGACTGGCTACGATCCTGCATACGGCGCCCGTCCGATCAAGAGATTGATGCAGCGTGAGCTTGTCAATCAGCTTGCGAAGGCGATTCTGGCCGGAACAGTCCACAAGGACTCCGTCATCGAGGTCAATGTGGCCGGTGGTCAGATAGTCCTGAACGACAAGAAGAAATAAGAGGCCTGATAAGAAAACAGGGTGGCAAAATCACTTTTGCCACCCTGTTTTTTCAGTTATGGACGTTCCTATCTACAGAACTCCAGCTCTTTGATGATGCGCTTCATCCCGGCGTACTTGTCAAGGACCCACATCACGTAGCGGATGTCCGTGTTGATGCATTTATTGTAGCCCTCGGTGTATGAGGCATCACTAGCGAGTGATTCGAGATTGCCGTCGAAGGCTAATCCGATGAGCTCGCCTTTCGCGTTCAGCACCGGACTGCCCGAGTTTCCTCCAGTGATGTCATTGTCGGTCATGAAGTCCACGATCATCGAATTCCTCTTTCCGTCAAGGGTGAAGCCCCACCGGCCCCACTTTCCTTTCTCAAGCAGGGTTTTCTGTCTGGTGGTGAGATTGTAATCGTGGTCGGACGGGTCGTATTTCTCTAGAATACCGGCCGGTGTCGTGTACCAGTTGTACACGATCCCGTCATTCGGTTGCAATCCACCTACGGTCCCGTAGGAAAGGCGCATCGTCGAGTTCGCGTCCGGGTACTGCTCCACGTCCTTGTGTAGTCTCATCCAATAGAGGGCTTTCTTGTACTCTTTCTCCAACTTGTTGGCTTTCTGCCTCTTGGCGGCCTCTCCATGCCGCTCGTTGAAGACTGTTATCGGTGTGTCGGCCAGAAATCTCCGCAGCGGATCGTTCTTGATCTCGTCAATCGAATTAATCCCGTCAACCCTTTCCTGTGACGAAATCACGCTTCTGCTCCAAAGATATTCAGTCATAGCCTTGTAGTCGCTTCCGAAACGGTCAAGCATCTTGTTTTGGAACTTGCCGAAATAGTAGGACTCAAGATTGTCGAAATATTCCTTGCAGGCATATTCCAAAAGCTCCTTTTCCACCCTGGCGTCGGTTTCCGCAAGTCCTTGCCTCAAGGTTTCCTTGGCTTTCTCCAGACTTGACGAGTTCCCGGCGCGCATGAGGTAGCGGTTGATGTAGGTCCCGCGGAACATGGTCTCGCGGTAGAAGACCTTGTCCCTCTCAATGCTTTCTGTTTCTGAATATGCCTTCTCAAGATCCGGGATCATAGTCTCCCACATCGCTTTCCGGTTAGGAGCCGCGTCAATCCATTTCTGCATTTCCCTCTCCTGGGCGATTTTCTCGTCCTTTACCCAGAATCTCCTGTAGCATTTGACCATGCCGTCGTTGTTTTCCTGCACGTTGCTCAGCGCGAAGAACCAGTCCGAGTATTTCATCCTGACCTCGGGGTCGGCGTCCATCCATTTGCGGATAATTCCCATCTGGCCTCCTCTTATGGAGTTTGACACGGGAAGACTGACTTTCTCCTGAAAGTTGATCTCGGCGGAAGAGGCGTACCGGTCAGTCTTGCCAGGGTAACCGATAACCATGGTGAACGAGCCTGGGTTGTAGCCCTTCAGGGAAATCTTCAGATTCTTTTCCCTCGTCACCGGTTTTCCGTCCTCGTAGATCCTGTAGATGGTGAAGTCGCAGTTATGACGAGGCCACCTCCAGTTGTCCTGATTTCCTCCGAAGTAGCCGATGCTCTGCGGCGGGGCGGCTACCAGTCTCAGGTCGGTGTAGGTCTTGTAGACGGACATGTAATACTTCTCACCCGCCCACATTCCGCTTAGTATGCATTCCAGTCCTGTGGCCTTGTTGTACCTTTCTTCCATTATCGAGCTGATCTTCCTCATTCCGCAAGGCTTGCCTGCTGCCCGGAGTTCCTTAGTGAGTCCTTTCACTTCTTCAGTGACATCAAAGACTCTTTTTAGGAAAAAGACTTTCTCTCCCTCTATAGGGATCTCATCCTCGCTGGTCATGGCCCAAAAGCCCTCTTCAAGGTAGTTGTGTTCAGGAGTGCTGAGTTTCGCGATGTTTGAATAGGCGCAGTGATGGTTGGTGATGATGAGTCCCTGGTCGGAGATCACGCTGCCAGTGCAGTAGAATCCGATTGACACCACGGCGTCAGACACGGCTGTCCCCGGAGCTTCGTCATTGTAGATCTCATTGGCCGCCAGCTTGAGACCGCGCGCCCTCATGTTCTTCTCCAACGCCTCGTTGATGTCCTGGATCATCCACATCCCTTCATCGGCGAAGGCTGTGGCACTGAATGCCAATGCCACAGCCGTCATGATAATTCTTAATGTTCTCATCAGAAGTCTATTCTTCGGTGTAAATGACAGTCAGTGAGTTTCCGCCGGTAAGCTTTCCGGACGCCTTGCGCACATCCTCGGCTGAGACTTTCTTGTAGGCGGCTTCCCAGTCCGCGTTCGGATCGATGCCGTTCCTGACGTAGTTCATCACCTGGGAGTTTCTGTGCGACATTGATTCGGAACGCTTGGCCTTCGACTCCAAATTGTTCTTTATCAGCCATGTCCGTGCCTCTTCAAGCTCTTTCTCGGTAGGGCCTTCGGCATTGAATCCAGAGATGACGTCATCAAGATCTCCTACGAGCACCCTGTAGAGATCTGGTCTGGTCTTGAAGGTGATCTCTGACTCGCTGCGTCCCTTTTCACGCACGCTTACCGTTGAGTTGAATCTGATCGTGTAGGTACCGCCACGTTTCTCTCTGATCTGGTTGAGGAGACGCTGTGACAGGATGTAGTCCACAAAGTCGACAGCCGCTATGCTCTCTGTCGTAGGCTTGACCTTGGAAGAGAAAATCCTTGACACGAGAGTATAAGGATTGATCTCTTTCTTGCCTGTCATCGAGAACTCGCTCACGCCCTTGAACGAAGGGACCCGCTCTTTTATGCCGCTCTTCCTCACACTCTTGTCTCCGTCCGGAATCGACGCGATGTACTTGCGGACATATTCCTTGACCTTGGCTTCATCGAGGTTTCCGGCGATGAAGACTGTCATCCCGAGCGATGGATTGAACTCCCTACGGTAGATCTCCTCGACAAGCGTCATGTCAACTCCCTCAACCGCCGAAGAGTCTATGTCCACAGACCAAGGGTGGTTGCCGTAGATGAGCGAATCGCAGGCCTCGTTGAAACGGACAGCGTCTTTCTTTGGCTCGCCGAGGGTTTCCAGTTTCTTGTCCTTCATCTGCTTCAGCACCTTGTCATTGCCCATGCAAGGGTCTGTGATGGTGAGCGATGCGATGCGGAAGGCGTTCTCGACCTTCTTGGCGGGAGCCGACATGAATATTCCGGCGAACCGTTCGCTGATTCTGATTGACCTTGTGACCTCATTGCACTCAGGGACCTTGGCGATCTCATCGCTTGACGCTCCTCTGAACCCGGCGTTGGCCTTGATGAACTCGCCGGCGAACAAGGTGGAGCCGAATCTGTCCTGCGGCAGGGCGTTGTAGCCGGAGTTGAAGTAGACAAGGAGCGAAAGGTCAGGTGTCACTTTCCGGTCGTTGACAGGGGTCCAATAGACTTTCGCTCCGTTGCTCAGAGTCCATTCCTTGCTGTTCTCCAAGCCTTTGACAGTCTTTTCCTTGACTATTTTCCCTTCGGCTTCATTCACGTTCAGGTCAACCTTCCTGAATGTGACGAAGTTCGGTTTCACATCCTGTGCGAAAGCTTTGGCGAGCCTTGCCCTGGTCTCTTCCGTTGATGGGATTCTGTCTTTGTCTTTCGGGTTGGCGAACCAGGAGTAGATCTTGTCACTCTGTGAGAACACCTTGCCGATGTAAGGCTTTACATCGTCCAATGTGATCTCAGAGATGATTCTGTTCTGGATTGCGCGAAGTTCAGCCGGATTTGTCAGGGACGTTCCGCTGATAAAGTTGTTGTGGCAGACAGCCACGAGGTCGGCGTTGCTGACAGACGCCGGATTGAGCGGTTTGTCGAGGTGATAACGCCTTCTGACGGTCATCTTCATGGCCTCAAGCTCGGCCTCCGAGATCCCATATTCAATCATCGCCTTCTCGTTTCTGGCGTAGAAGTCGATCAGCGGCAGCAATCCGCTGTCTTTCTTGCATAAGATGGTGTAGAGATCAACGTAGTAGTCGCTGGACTCGGCGTAGTTCACCATCACCGCTGACTGAGGCTCAGCCTTGCCGGAACGGATCTGCTCTTTCATCCTCTCGGACATCACGTTAGCGAGAATGTCGCGGATGTAGAGATCCTTGTAGAACTCTTCAGTGCTCCGGATCTCCCGTTCAGGATAAGGCATTCTGTAGAAGACCTTGAGGGCCGTGAAGCTGAGAGTGGAATCAATCAGGTTCTCGAAGATAGGCCCGTCGGCCTCCGGTGCGAGATAGACCTCTTTAGGAGTCGGATTCACGGCCTTCGGGATGTCGGAGAACCGGCTGCGGATCTTTTTCTCCATTTTGGCGGCGTCAATGTCACCGACCACGATTATCGCTTGAAGGTCAGGACGATACCACTTGTGATAGAAGTCCAAAATCTCCTCTCGCTTGAAGTTGTTGATCACGTCAAGGGATCCCAGGACAGTCCTTTTGGTCTGCTTGGAACCCTGGTAGACAAGGTTGGTCTGCGCGGTGAAAAGTGTGCGTCGTGAGTCGAATCCACGTCTCCACTCCTCGCGGATTACCCCTCTCTCGTCATCAAGCTCATCCTGCTCGCACAGAATGTCGCCTGACCAGTCGTGGAGAATCAGCAGCAGAGAGTCCACAAAACTCTCTCTGGCGACAGGCGCTCCGTCTATGTGGTAGCAGGTCTCGTTTCTGGAAGTGAACGCGTTCACGTTCGCTCCGAAGCGGACACCGTTCCTTCCCAGAAACTCAAGCATCTCTTTTCCGGGATAATGCTTGATTCCGTTGAACGCCATGTGCTCAAGGAAATGCGCGAGACCGTTCTGGTTGTCATCCTCCTGGAGTGCTCCTACATTGTGTACTATGTAAAAGTCGGCCGTTCCGGCAGGGTTGGAGTTGTGCCGGACGTAATAAGTCAGGCCATTGTCAAGCTTCCCTGTCCTGATCTGCCCGTCGGAAGGCAGGATCTGCGCGGCCAGACCGAAAGCGCTCAATGCCAATGCGGCCGACGCTATGAAAAGAGATTTTAAAAATTGCATCCTATTGTGAATATGAGTGTGTTTCTGTAGTTTCCGGTGAGATATTCAGGATTTGATGTCAGGCGGCGGTAACTGTCTGAAAGATCCATGAACACCGAATATCCACGCTTGTCTGTCCTTTTTACCAAAGTGTAGCGTACCGAGGCGTCGCCGCCGACTGAGGAGGCGTGGAAATATTCAAAATTCCTGTTCAGGTAGGTGTCAATTGTCCGAGGGTTGCCGGTGGCGGAGGAATATTGCCCGTCCTCGTTTTTAAGATCGTCCCCGGCAAAGGAATATCCTGCTCCGAACGTGACGGACAGAAAGTTGTTCCTTATAGGGAAATTCCTGACCGCCGACACATTGACCGTGTTCTGAGCCAGCCTCTGTTTTCTGTAGAAAGGATAGGATGTGGCGGTCTGGTTCAGGCTGAACCGTTCGAAACCGACCGACATCGCCCACGGTGCGGGTTTGAGGTGGCCATCGGATCTTTCCGTCTGTTTTTCAATGGAGTACCTCGCATTGAGCCTCCCTACAATCCTGTCGCCTGTTTCCTGGCTTCCGAAATATTGGATCTCAGAACTCTGTCCTGGGGTTGTGGAGACTCTGTAGGAATTCTCCTTGTTGAGGGATGTCAGGACATTCCAGCTCCCTTGGATCCTGTTGAGGAAGTCTCCTGTCCTGAACGAGATTCTTGTGTCCAGATTATACCTCATTCCGTCAAAGTCACAGAACCGCACAGATCCGCTGGCCTTCTTGCCGAAGTATCCGTTTCGGTAAGCGGCTCCGAGGTCCAGAAACGCGGTCACGCCTTCGGCCTTGAACTCGGCCTGCGCGCTTCCTCCGAAGAACTGGTTGAACATCGGACGCTCGTTGGAGACAGAAAGGTAGCCGTTGTCCCCGTCGATGATCTCAACCTTGCCGAAACTTCCGCCGTAGTCCACCAGGTAGTAGTACTGCCTGTCAAGCGTGCCGAAGAGTTTCTCTGCGACGGTCTCGATCGTCTTTGTGTAGTTGAGGCTGATTCCGAAAGCCCCTTTTCCGCTCGCCAATGAATATCTCGCGCCCACCGAGGCGTCCAGATCCATCCATTGGCTGTACGATCTGGGATCCTTTCGCTTGGCATAGTCAGCGCTTTGGAAGTTTATCTTCCCGGCAAGCGTGAGCCTGTCATTCAATGAATATGCCATCGCACCCTCAAGGGTATATTCCTCCAAGGTCTTCGTCCCGGTCGTGGTGTCCACGCTTTCGAGGAAATTGACAGGGTTGTAGTAAGGGTCCATAAGGATCGGCCCTCCCATGTCCTTACCTTTGAAATAGCTGTAGTCCATCCGGCCGTAGAAGGTGATCCGGTCGGAGACTTTCATGTAGGACGCCGCCTCCAGGTTAGGCCTGAAGCAGTCGCGGCTTTCGTGCAGGTCCGTCAACCCTCCGTCTTTCTTTTCAAGTCCAGCCCTGACGGTTGAGATCTTGCCTACCGGCAAGGTCGCTATCCCGGCAGGATTGGAAGACCGCACCCAGGGGGTGAGGTCTGTGAAACGGGAATATTCATCCTTCCACTCCTCGGTCTGCGACCAGGCCGGAAGAGCGGAGAGGATGAACAATCCTATGAACGAAAGGATTCTTGAACCCATGATTATTTCTTGATGGAAGCGACCTTCCTCTGGTGGAAGTCGTTCTTGGAGTTGTTGGTGTCCTTGTAGATGATGTGGGCTCCCTTGGCGATTGAGGCCTCGGCGTCGATTCCGGAAGGGTCGGTCGAGCCTCCCTCGATGCCATCGGTGCCGCCGGCGTAGTTGTAGACCAGCTTGCCTTCGTTCTCGGCGAGGGCCTCGGTGGCATCCTTGTCAACATTCCTGTAGATGGTGTAGCCGTTCTTGTTGGTGAAGCCTATGTAGCCGGCGTCAATGCTGTCAAGAAGTCTCTTGTTGGATTTCTGGAGGTTGGCGTTGTCGAAGACCTCGACGCCATCCTTGACCCAGCTTACTGGAATCTTGGCGCAGTTGAAGGCCGGCTTCCCTGTCGGAGACTCTATGTTGTCAGGATTTGTGACAAATGCTTTCGCTGTAGTTGCTCCTTCAGGAGAGAAGATGAAGAATGACGGAGAAGTCTTGGAGATGGCCCAGGCGGTACCCAAGCCATAGCAGTAAGTCTTTAGATAATTGTCAGCCGGGATGGATGCTGAAGGAGCAGGATAGTTGCTGGCCAGATTGAAGACTTCAGGATCGTAGAAAACATAGTCGGCTTTGCTAAGATCCACCGATTTGCTGTAAGTCTCAGTGTGGTTGATGGCTCCGGTGATAGAGATGACAATCTGTGAGTATGGAGCGATCTTCACATCCTTCTGGAACCACCATACAGCATTCCACGCTGGAATGTAATCAGAGTAAGTAAGCTTGCCGTCTTTAAGGTAGAAGTTGGTTGCATTAGAGTTGGCCGGACTTCCTATAGCGAAAGCCATTTTGCTCGCATCGGCTTCGAGAGGGGAATTGTTGTACAGGATGACATATTTGTCAAGAGCGTAGTCGTTGGCCCCTTCGTTGTCCATGCAGCCTCCTATGTACAGTTCCTTGATGATCACCTGGCTGGTAGTTGAGGCTGAGAGGTTGAGAGTGAATGCGTTGGCTCCACCGTCAACTACTGTGACAGCGGAATTGGTGCCATTGTAGATGCTTGACTCCTTGTAAAGTGTAGCGGAAGCCTCGTAGATTCCGGCCACAAGCTGGAATGTCGCAGTGCCGTTCACTGTCGTGGCTTTGTATGCCGTGGATGAAGACTTGTCAGTCACGGTTACCTCGACAGCGTCCGTCACAGGCTCGTTGCCGATCAGAACCTGTACGGTGACATCATTGATCTTTGCGCTCTCGTCTTTCTTGCAGGCCGTGAATGCCGCGGCCGCCGCGAGAAGAATGTAGATGAACTTTTTCATTGTACTTTGTTTTTTGTTGTTTTGTAACTTGTAAACAGTTCGTTTGTCTAAAATTTCAATCTTAAAGTAAGGCCATAATAGAATTGGGGAACGTAGCCGCTCCCTGTCAGAGAGTAATACTGCCGCGTCTTAGTGGAATAGACCTGCCCCAGATTCCTGAAGAAATTGTTGGCGTAGAATGAGATGGAGGCGATGTCCCCGATCTCTTTCGTCACGCTGAAGTTCGCGGAGAAATAAGGAGTGATGTAATCCTTCTGGTAATTGTACGTGAATGAGGTTCTTGACACGAGACTGCACAGATTGCTGTAAAGTTCCCTGTCGTTCTCCTTCGCCCACAGAAAATCCTGAAGGAATGGTTTAGGGGTCGGATCCCAATAGCTGGAGTAATACTCCGGATAGGTGACGGCGATCACCCTCCTGTCCATGAACGACGGATCGGAGCCCGGCACATAAGAGGAGTTGTCGTCAACAGCGTAAGTCCTTGTGCCTCCCTCGGTTTCGCTGAGGTTTCTTGAATATCTCAGCAGCGTCCCTTCAATCTTAGCCGAGACGATCATCCTGACCCGAGGAATATGTGTGGTGATGTTCACGTTCATCCTCAGCATTCTGGACTCGCTGCCGTTGCTCGTCCCGTTGCCTCCGACGTACCATCCGATGTACTTGTAAGGAGTGTTGTCAGTCATCCTCTGTGAGATAGGTGAATATGCCAGAAGATCTTGATTGACAGTCTTGTAGGAGTAATAGTTTCCGTCGAGGCGGATTTCCGTGTTGATCGGGTTTATCCTTTTGAAATCAATCACCCATTCAAGACCGTAGCGGTTGACAGGAGTCCCGCTGTTGGCGGCGTATGTCCTGCTGACAAGGGATTCCCTCGTCACCCCGCCTATTGTCTGTGCCGGGATTGCACCGGTCTTGTCAGTGACGGTCACGACTCCTGTCTTGCGGTCAACGCTGTAGATCCTGTCATCCACAGGAATAGCGCAGGACTCAAGCGCTTTCTGGTCCGTGTAGTTGTACGAGAACGGATCGTAGGCATTGTTTGTCGTGAACGCCTTGACGGTCCTGTTCCAGAATCCGGCCAGGGATATTCTTGTGCCCGCAAGGTTGATCTCCATCCCGAGCTCCCCCTGATGATTCCTTTGCCAGACAAGGTCGGGATTATATTCAATGGTGGTCGGCATCACATAGTAGGCGTAGTAGGCTTTCCCGTCGCTTGCCGTCGGAGGGTTGAACACCACGAGGTCCCTGTAGCTCGGCTGCGGGTAGAGAATCGAGAACGACGGCTGCTTCACCGCCACGCCCCAGCTTGCCCTGAAAGCGAGACTTCGGACCAACTTGTCCCCGCGTCCCTTGGCTGAGAACACTGAATATTTCGCGTTGAATCTTGGCGAGAGGCTGGTTGTGGTACCATATTCAGAACCCTTTATGAAAGTGCTTTCGGCTCTCAGTCCGGCGATCAGGTTCAGGTGTGATTCCCTGCCGATCGGGATGGAGATGTTGTCCTCGGCGAACAGGGCGAGATTGTTCATGAACGGAATCTCGCTGTAGTCGTAGGTCCTGTAAGACGGGGCATTGCTCAGGTCTTCCGAATATTGCCCCTTGCCGAAGTTGGCGTCGGCGTTCCAGTCCGCTCCCAGTTTGAGCTTGTTGTTGACAGATCCGAATTTTCTCGCCCAGTTGCTCTTGAGCGTAAGCTTGTAGGAGAACGGCTTGTCATCCAGGAACATCGTGTTGTACCAGTACCCCGGAGCGATCATGATGGCCGCAGCGTCCGGATTGGTGGCATAGTCCTCAGCCACATAGTAACCTTCCTCCTTGCCGTGCAGCGAGACTGTTCCGGCCGCGCTGGAGTACCTGTTTCTTGTCTCGCTGAGCCTGTCCGACCTGACCACCGATCCCTTGAACTCCAGGTTGGTGATCCAAGGCTTGCTCAGAAGCCAGCTTGCTTCGATGTTCGCTCTGAGTGTGTTATCCCTCTGTTTCTCGTAGGTGCCGCTCAGAAGGTCAGGGTCGGCTTTGGAGTCGCTTCCGCCAAGGTTGCCTGTGACTCCGGCGGAGAACCTCAGCGGGGTGTCACTGAATATTCCCGAATTGAAAAGGTTTGAATATATCAGCGAGATCTGCTTTCTGTCGTAGGATGTGTAAGGGGAGCGGCTGTCTTCCACTGAATATGTGTATTCGGCGCTGGCGTTCAGCACTCCGGCGGAGTTCCCGCGCCTTGTCTGCCCAAGACCGAAACCTTTGCTGACGGAGAACTGCTTTGTTTTCGGGTTTGTCGTCATCGTCACCACATAAGGAGCGATTCCTCTCTTGGTGTTGACCTTGACTATTCCCGCCCCGACATCGCCATATTCAACGGATGGCACTCCTGAGATCACTTCGACCGACTCCACGTTGCTGGATGCTATGTTGTTGACTGTGGCGCCGTTGGCTCCGGAAAAACTGGCGTTGTTCGAAAGACGGACCCCGTCCACTTCCACAGCTGTGCCGAAAGAGGCGTTTCCGGCCTCGGTGCTCCCGCCGGCCCTGATGTTGAACCTTTGGGCGGAGAGCAGGCTTGGATTGGCGGTGGCGCCTCCCGGCAAAAGCCCGCCGATGTCTGCAAGGCTGACCATCTGGACATGGTCGAGCGCCGTCCTGTCCATCGTGCGGCTGGTCGTGGCGCTGTTCTCGTTCTCCTTCGCTGTCACGACAACCCCCTCAAGGGCGAGATTGTCCTCGCTTAGGAATGCCCGGTATCCGGTCAGATCCTTGCTGATGATGACGGTCTTTGTGTCTGTCACGAATCCAAGGCAAGACACGCTGAGCGTGTTCTTCCCTGCGGGGATGTTCTTGAGAGTGAATCGTCCCTTGTCATCGGCGACGGCCCATTGCTCGCATTCCACGGCCACCACGGTCGCGAATTCCACCGGCGCTTTGGTCTTCTTGTTCAGAACCGTACCTGAAACGGTGTAGGTCTGGGCGAAGGAAACCGCGCAGGACAGCAGTAGAATCATTATCAAAAACAGTCTCCGCATAGTTTGAATATTCTTGTTCTTCTTTTCGCATGACCGGCAGTGTCCCGTCTGCCATGCCCGTTAAGATTACTATCTTTCCCTGATGACGTCGCCGTGATCCTTCACGACAGCCTCTTTCCACTTCTCTGTGTAGCCAGGCTGGGTAAGTCCTTCCGGGGTACCCTCGTGCCATTTGCTGTGCTTGAATGATCCGTCAGCGTTCTGAGCCTTGACGTTGCCGTCAATGTACTTCACAAGAAGCAACTCCTCAAGGTCGACCCAATTCTCGAACTGCGTCTGAGCCGTGTTCACTGAATATTCAGTGAGCATCTTCCTGACAGAGGCGAACCAGTCCTTGCTGTCGATGCCTTTCTTCTCGGCCTTCGGAAGGATGGCGTTGTAGGCGTCAAGGGCCTTGCGGTCCATCTCGGCGAGTTTTGAGCCCATCTGGTCGTTCTCAAAGCTGTCGATGGCTTCCTTGACTGTCGGGGCCATGATGTTGTAGGCCTTGTAGCAGGCGTTGGCGACACGGTTGTTGATCCAGAATGAGGCGGTAGGGGAGTACTTCAGCATATTCCCGTTGCCTACCCTGAAGCACTCCGGCACCTTGTCCGTGCAGGTGTAGATCGGGGTGACGTAGGATGTCGCGGCGTCATCGGTCCCGAACCAGAGGACTCCTCCGACCATGTCTGGAAGGTCGTGTCTGGACTGGCCGACGAACCAGAATCCGGTCTGTTGGGTGGCGATGGCCCTTTCGTTGACGTAGTTCCATCCCTTGTACTCGAATCCCATAGGCCTCCATCTGTAAGGGAGGGCGTTGCCGCCGGCTCCGATGTCGGTTGTCATGTCCAGAGGCGTTCCCTCGAAATGATCCCTCATGGCGTCGGCCACATTCTTGACGGAGATCTTCCTTGCAGGCTTCACGAACAGCGGCATCCTGTGGCTGAGATCCTTGCCGGTGATGTAGTCATGGTAGGCCGAGGCCGGCTCGGTGATGGTCTTGCCGTCCTTCTCGTAGATGAACTGTCCGTCGCAGAGGATGTTGAAGGCGCTCCAAGCCCTTGCGTCGCAGCCTCTTACGGTGCCGAAATCGGCAGGGCAGTATGCTGCGCTGAAGTCAAAGTCCTCGTCCTTGCCGTCAAAGTAACCCTTCTCCCTCGCGAACGATATCACGTCCGGGGCATAGAGACAGTTTTCAGGATCGTTCAGCGGGAAAGTCTGGATTCTGGCTTGGTTTGCGTGAGAGCAGATGTAGCCGTCCGGAATCCTTCTGGCCACCCAGACGAATCCTTTGCGGATGTTCTTTCCGTCCTTCATCTCGCATCCTTTGCCGATGAGGTCCATGATCCACGCCTCGTCCTTGTCCGCTATCGAGAATGTCTCCCCTTCGGACGCGTAGCCATATTCATTGGCCAGATCAACGATGACCTGGATCGCCTCCCTTGCTGTGCGGGCTCTTTGCAGGGCAACGTAGATGAGTGAACCGTAGTCCATTATGGCGGAAGTGTCTTCCAACTCCAGCCTTCCGCCCCATGTGGTTTCGGCGATGATGAGCTGGTGCTCGTTCATGTTCCCGACAGTCTTGTAGGTGTGCGCCACCTGTGGGATCTGTCCCATCGGCTTGTAGGAGTCCCAATTGATGATGTCGAGCATCGCACCGGCTTTCCAATCCGCCGCCGGATGGAAGTACAGTTCTCCGTAGAGGACGTGCGAGTCCGCCGCGTATGAGATTATGTTCGAGTTGTCGGTGCTGGCTCCTCTTGTCACGATGATGTTGGTGCAGGCTTCAGCCTTGAAGCTTGCCGTGAGCACGCCGATGGCGGTCAGGAGCGCGTAGATGGTCGAATTCTTAGCCATTTTGTAATTAAAGTATTATTGTTTATTTTTGTTATCTGTATTACAAAATGTAAATATAATGAAAAATATTTTTCTTACGGTCGTATGTCTCGTCATTTCAGTGTTGACCGCTTTCGCGCAGAATCCTCCGAGCCCGGAAGAGCAGGAGAAGAAGCTGTCTGAATATATTCAAAAAGAGGTGGACCGTCTGGAGATGACGCTCAAGCTGGAGGATTGGCAGGTGTTCTATGTGGACTCGATCCTGAACCATGATTACCGTGCGATGCAGGAAGAGATGAACAAGCTTTCTTCCGCCAAGGTGTCCAATTATGACATTTACACAAGGACAAGCGACAAGTGGGCGGAGAATATCTACGTCGCTTTCCGTAAGGTCTTGAATGACAATCAGTGGGGAAAGTATTTGAAGAGTGGTGCGGCTCGGGAGAAGAAAGCCCGCGAAAAAAGAAAGGCGAAGATGGAAAAGTCTTCCGCCAAACTGCAGGAAAATGATTAACTTTGCATGAATATTCCGGGAATATTATGAAAGAAAGAATAGAACAGTTGCTTGCGAATGTCCGCGAGCTGAATTGCAAGACCGCCAAGGACGTCGAGGAGGCCAGGGTAAGGCTTCTGGGTAAGAAGGGTGAGATCACCAAACTCTTTGACGAGTTCAGGACATACGGTCCGGATCTGAAGAAAGAGTTCGGACGCAAGATCAACGAGCTCAAGCAGGCCGCTCAGGCCAAGATTGACGAGCTCAAGGATCAGACATCCTCTGAGGGCGTCTCTGATGGCCCAAAGGAGGATTTGTCCATGCCAGGGGTTCCGTTCGAGCTCGGTTCAAGGCATCCGGTGTCGATTGTCCGTCAGGAGATTGTGGACATATTCAGAAAATTCGGCTACGATGTCGCCGAGGGTCCTGAGATTGAGGATGACCATCATGTCTTCGAGGCTCTGAACTTCCCTCAGAATCATCCTGCGAGGGACATGCAGGACACGTTCTTCGTTTCAGCGGGACATCCTAATCCGCTGCTGCTGAGGACCCACACGTCTTCCGTCCAGGTTCGGGCGATGGAGACCATGAAGCTTCCGATCCGTGTGATCTGCCCTGGCCGTGTGTTCAGGAACGAGGCGATCTCAGCCCGCGCGCACTGCATCTTCCATCAGGTCGAGGGCCTTTACATAGATGAGAACGTCACGTTCGCGGACCTCAAGCAGGCGATCCTTCTTTTCGCCCGCGAGATGTTCGGCCCTGACACCCAGATAAGGATGCGTCCTTCCTACTTCCCGTTCACCGAGCCTTCGAGTGAGATTGACGTGAGCTGCAACATCTGCCACGGCAAGGGCTGCAACATCTGCAAAGGAACCGGCTGGCTGGAGATCATGGGCTGCGGAATGGTTGACCCTAATGTCCTTGAGGCTTCTGGAATCGACAGCAAGAAGTATAGCGGATTCGCTTTCGGAATGGGTCTGGAGCGTATCGCGATGCTCAAGTGGCAGGTCAACGACCTTCGTCACTACTTCGAGAACGACCTCCGCTTCCTGTCCGAATTCAAGACTTCGATCGAGGTGTAGAATCCTGATTCGTTAGAATTGTTCTTGGTTCTGAGAACTCTTTGAACAATCAACGTTTGGCTTTTTAAAGATTTTTTGAAAATTTTTGCCGAAAAAGTTTGCGAAAAAAGAAAAAAGCACTACCTTTGTAATCCCAAAGCAATGCTACGGGTCACAAGTCTGCGGAAATAGCTCAGTTGGTAGAGCACGACCTTGCCAAGGTCGGGGTCGCGAGTTCAAGTCTCGTTTTCCGCTCCAAAAGCCATCCAGAAACGGATGGCTTTTTTTGTGTGGTCGCTGAGCTTGTCGAAGCGACCATGGACTTGACCCATGAACCCCCCAATCGTTTGTCCGGCGGAAATCAGATTCGGTGGACAAAACTTGGTTTAAGACTGTTTTGTCCACCGAAAGCCATGTTTGGCCGGAGATACTAACGGACTGCGATGCTACCGGCCATCAGGAGACACTGATCAATGTTTAGTAATAGTTTATGCTGACATGATAGTTGTGCCTTTCAGAGTCCCCGACAGTCATTCTGATCACATCTCCGTTATCGTCTATGTCGTACATATAGGATTTGTTGTCAAAGCTACTTTTTAACAGGTGTCGAGAAGAGAACATCGGGAAAACGCTTCTGTCAAAGAAATATAATTCATCGAAACGATTCTCCCATAATTCATAGAAATCTATGTTCATTTTATTCTCGATATCGTAGTATGTATAAGATGCGGAATCATTATCTTCACCATAAAAACTCATTGAAACCAAATCTCCATTATTCCATTCCCAACCGTATGAATATGACGAACTACTTGCCTTAACCGCTTTGTCATGTTCGTACTTGTAGGTTAGATGGCTTTCACCATTGGATGACTCCACTATAAGACCATTGACATACTTGTACCAACAGTCATTAAAATCAAGATCATAACAACGTATACGGACATAGTCATTATCATATAAATAATGAAAAGATGAGCTTGTTGCTCCTGATTCCAATTCCCTTTCAGTATAGTTCAGATAACTCAAGCGCCCTTTTTCATCATATTTGAATGTGATAGTCTGAGAACGTCCACAAGAGCAACTAATCCTCACCTCCGAAATCAGCTTCCTGACTTTGGTGTCAATGTCATTATCCTTGCCGAATTTCTTGTACCCATCCCAATAGGCGAAGGTCTCGGCGTAATAGGTGCTGTCCGTGGAGAGTCCCGGAACTGTGGTTTTGTAGGAATATGATCCGTCGGGCTCGCTCTCCGGGGCCGGCATGAATGACGCCACCTCTGTGTCATCGGCCTTGTTGAATATCGCGACGCCTGTCTTGACATCCTTTGAAGACATGAAATATTCCGGATTTTGTCGCCAGCCAATCTCCACCGAGACTTGCTTCCCAGACGATCCCGAAGTGGCGCTCTTTGTCGTACCGGCAATTTTTTTTGCCTCAAAACCGCTGAGTGATGGCAACAGTGGCAAAGCCTTGCTCCAGATGGTATAGTCCGGCAGCTCTACATTGTATTTTCCCAAATCTTTCCCGAACAGTTTCGCTATGGCAAACACCTCGCTGCTGATTTTCAGGCCATATTCAAGGGAAGGATTGACCTTGTAGAGATCTTCCGAGTCCAGTTCCGCCTCTCCGCCCAAATAGACCTTCGGGGTGGCATAGACACCTATTCCAAGATTAGTGGTATACAGTCCGGCAAGTATCCCGACCTTCACACCCAAATCGATTTCCCCGTCCACGCCAAGGTTCTGCGTCACGGTCCAAGGATTGCCGTTCGAGCTTTTCACGCTCTTGACCTCGCTGCCCCACTTCCCGTTATCGAACACCACTTTACAGTCAAGTGTGTTCTTGTATTTCACGCCGAAGTCCCATGCCACCGTCCCGCTTGCCTCAAACAAGCAGTCAAAAGAGATCCTCACCGGAATGATGATCGGGATGCCGGCCACCGGAGTAGGAATCCGGATCTTGAACCTTACGGTGTGAATCTGTTTCCTGAACAACTCTATCACCCGCTCCCTTTCCGCCTTCAATTCGACATTTCCTCCAAAGTCGACTTCAAGGCTTGGCGCGGCGACGAGGCTTATCCCATTGACGCCATGCTTGTCAATATCGATGGAAAGGTCAAACTTCTCGAAAAAGATCCCGACATTCCCGACAACAGCGTACGAACCATCTCCACTTTCCTGGCCAGTCTTGACCGGAATGCTCAAGCCATTTTCAGTCAACTCAAAATCGGTGGACCGAGTAGCCTCGCCGGGCTTTCCCACAATCTCGTACTCGACCGGATTCCCGTCCTCGTCGAACACTCCTTCCAGAGTGGTCTCCCAAGGTGAAGACGAGTCGATTGACAGGCTCTCAAACGCTTCAGCCAGCGGCAAAGGCTCGGTCGTCACAACAGTCCGTTCAGAGTCCTTATTGACTGAAAGGACCTTGGAAAGCATTCCATACGGAGCCTTTTCGGACTCGGGTATGAATATTCCCGTGCCCACCTTCGGTATGGCATCCTCCGGCGTGTCCGCCGAAAACACAATGCGTGAGTCAGAGGTTATCTCCTCGTCGATGAACTTCGTCGCATTCTTGTCCAAGACATTTATGTCGTTGATTTCCTGATAATAATTTTTCTCTCCCTCCGGTTTGTCCGTTGAGACCTCATTCTTTTGGCAAGATGCCATTGACATCACTACGCCGCACGCCATGAATATCATGGCCATCAATTGTTTGATTTTATTCATTAATGTTTACAGTTTATTGTTATCATCCCTAATATCGTGACACAACTCTTAAATCCTCAGGGGGAAACATTACCTGCCCAAAATAGTGATCTTCCTTAATATGATTTTGATTCTTACTTTTGCCCAACAATCCGCAACGAAAGTGTGGAACTCCACGTTCTCTCAATTGAAGGTTCTGACAAAACCCGAATAAGAAGAACGAAGGAACTCCACACCTATGTATGATGCCGGTCAGTCGAGCGCGCCCAAGGCGTTACAGTGCCGACCTGGCTTGATACACAAGAAAAGAGTGCTGTCCGGGTGTCCCTTATTCGTTGGAAAACTGTCAGATTTTCAATTGAGGACCGAGTGATCGCACTTTCCGTATTTACAGCCGGATCACTCCGGCAACGCAAATTTAGGGAAAACTTTCAACCGCACAAACAGCACTCGGAGAATTCTTGCACCAGTGTTTCGTCCAGTTCCAAATTGTTCGGATTGTCTGTTTATCTAGAGGAATGAAGTATAGTCAATCTATCATCATTCAAAGAAATAATTCCCGTTTGTCCACGGAAGGCCATTCCTGCCGGACAAAACAGTTCTTAGTCCAGTTTTGTCCGGCGAAAGCCTTGTTGGCTGGACAAACGCATGATTTCTGTATTTTGTACGGTCGGAGCGCAACCCACTGGACGGACAGCGCTGAGGGAACATCGATGGAGTGAATCTTACAAAAGGCTTTCAGCCACATGTCGAGTCTGTGCCGCTGGAATCCAGATCTGGCTGAAAAACACAAGGACAAAGGTGCAAGATTTTCATGGGAATGTGCTTTTCAGGCACTTCAGACCGGCTTTGTCATGAAGGCGTTTCGTAAATACGTAATGACATCGGCTCGTGGCAGACGTAATAATGCCCCGCCTCTACTTGCCCTTGACGAGAGCCCATGACATTCTATATTTCGGGTGCGGAAGGGGCTATCTTGCACCCGAGGTGACTTTGTAATTGGTTTCGGGGTGCATAAAATCACTTTGCGCACCCGAACCTATTTACATAAAGGATGACCAACAAGCCTTGTTGGTCATCCTTTTATAATTGGAAGTCTGCCCGAATCCACATGAGTGGATTTCAGAGCGATGCCTGTCCGTTATAAGCCGCTTACACTCTCTGGCCGTAGGAGCGGTCGGTGGTGTTGACTGTGATCTTGTCGCCCTGGTTGATGAAGAGAGGAACCATGATCTTGGCGCCGGTCTCAAGGGTGCATTCCTTTAAAGCGCTGGTAGAGGCGGTGTTGCCCTTTACGGCAGGCTCGGTGTAGGTCACCTCAAGGGTAACATAGGTAGGAAGCTCGCAGGTAAGGCACTTCTCCTCAGGCTCGGTGACGAACATCATCTCGACATGCTGTCCTTCCTTCATGAGGTCGGCGTTGTCTACCACGTCGTGAGGCAGATGGATCTGCTCGTAGGTCTCCTCGTGCATGAAGTTGAACCCGTCCTCGTCTGAGTAAAGGAACTGGTAAGGACGTCTCTCAACGTTGATGACGTCGATCTTCATGCCTGCTGTGAAGGTGTTCTCAAGAATTCTTCCGTTCTCAAGGTTGCGAAGTTTTGTCTTCACGAATGCCGGACCCTTTCCAGGCTTAACATGCTGGAAATAGACTACCTGGCAAGGCTTGCCGTTGTAGCTGATATAAAGGCCGTTCTTAAAATCTGCTGTTGTTGCCATAAAATATGTAATGAATTTGTTAATCGTTAAAATCCCGCCTCAACCCGGATAATCCTTAGGGTTTGGATTTCAAAAGATTGATGCGCAATCAATTCGTCCGCAAAGTTAACTATTTGTGGAAATTCCTGCAAAAAATTCTTTCGGCGGCCAGCCGATTGCCGATGAATATTTGTCCGGACAGTCCGGTCGCTTCGGCAGGCTCAGCGACCGCGGTGTGGAAGTCCGAATTTGAATTGTTTGGTCGCTGAGCCTGCCGAAGCGACCGGTGGCTCAAAATCTAATAATGGATTCCACGACCTGCTCCAGAAGCCATCCGGGTGTGGAGGTCGCGCCGCAGATCCCGACCTTGTCTCCGTCCTGGAACCAATCCGGCATCAATTCCGAAGGCTCTGAAATATGATAGGTGCGAGGATTCTTGGACTTGCATAGGTCGAAAAGCACCTTGCCGTTGGAACTGGAAGCACCTGACACAAAGATGATGACATCGTGCTTCGACGCTAATTCTGCCAGTTCCTCATGCCGTGACGCCACCTGAGAGCAGATTGTGTGGTGAACTGTCAGACTGGCCTGACCATATACTGTCTCTCCATCGAAAGTCTCAGTTTTTAGCGGTCGCTGAGCCTGTCGAAGCGCCTCCGAAAGCACCTTGCAGATCAGGGAATATTCCACCGGACTCTTGGTGGTCTGGGAGAAGATCTCTACCGGACAATCGGTCCGGATGATGCCGTCATCAAGGGCGGAGCGAAGCATCCCGATGTTCTCGATAACGATGGCGTCGCCCCCGACCTGCCCCAACAACCCGAGCACCTCGGCATGGCCGATCTTCCCGAAGATGATGATCTGCCCTCCCGCCGGCTTGACCCTCTCGTAAGCCTCCCGGATGCTCTTCTGAAGCCTCAGAACCACGGGGCAGGTGCAATCGATGACTGCCATGCCAAGCTTTGACGCCAATGAATATGTCTGCGGCGGCTCCCCGTGCGCGCGGATGAGAAGGGTCTCGGATGACGGCGTGGGGATATTCATAAGTCCACTTTTGTCGATCGTGACAAGCCCTTTCTCTCCGAGCCGCCGCAGTTCCGCCTCATTGTGGACAATCGCTCCCAATGAGTACAGCGTCTCCCCGAGATGCTCCTCAAGAAATTTTTCGGCACGGCTGATCGCCCTGATCACCCCTCCGCAGAAGCCGGAATGCTTCTCTATCTCGACCTGAAGATTCATCGCTCTACTCCAGAATTCCGAAACGCCCTTGTGCAAGTCCCTGGAACCAAACAAGTTCCTCGTGCAGGTTCATGTCCGAGTTGTCCAACACGAAAGCGTCGGCGGCCCTGGAAAGAGGGGAAACCTCACGATGCGAATCAATGTAGTCCCTTTCCCGCAGGTTCTTCATCACGTCCTCCATCGTCGGCTCCTGACCTTTGGCTTTCATCTCATCGAAGCGCCTGCGTGCCCTGACCTCGTCGCTGGCTGTCATGAATATCTTCACCTCGGCGTCCGGGAACACAGTCGTGCCGATGTCCCGTCCGTCCATCACGACCCTTTTCCTGCGCCCGAACGCATGCAGACGCTCGTCGACATATTCCCTGACAAAAGGGATCGCCGAGACCGGGCTGACGTGGCTTGATACCTCAAGGGTGCGGATCTCTTTTTCCACGCATCTCCCCCCGATGAAAGTTCCTCCGGTCTTGAAATCGAGATCCAGTTCCGGCAGGGCTGCCTTGAGGCTGGACTCGTCAATGATTCCGTCCTTCCCGATGAGGCCTCTCTCGATGGCGTACAGGGTCACTCCACGGTAGAGCGCTCCGGAGTCCAGGTAAAGGAATCCGAAATGTTCAGCTATCAGTTTGGCAAGGGTGCTCTTGCCTGTTGATGAGTAGCCGTCGATGGCTATGATGATGTCAGGTAGTTTCATACGGCAAAATTATCAATTTTTATGTAAAATTCCTTTTCATTTCCCAAAGAAAGAATTTTGTCCGATATTTGTACTGCGTTTTGCCTTGGTTTCCCGCTTGTAATGTCGGAAAAGCGAACGTGAATAAAGACAAATTTCTATGAAGATATTGATTGTTGATGATGAGAGGTCCATCAGGAACTCCCTGAAAGAGATTCTTGGAGACGAGGGTTATGACGTGGATGTGGCCGAGGACGGAATGACCGCCCTTGCGATGGTGGACAAGGAAAGGTACAACGTGATCTTCTGCGACATCAAGATGCCTGGGATGGACGGTACCGAAGTTCTGGACAAGATGATGGCCGAGGGCGTTGATTCCGCAGTCGTAATGATTTCAGGCCACGGGGACATCGAGACAGCTGTCGAGTGCATCAAGAAGGGGGCTTTCGACTTCATCCAGAAGCCTTTGGATCTGAACAGAATTTTGATAACCATCAAGAATGCCTCCGAGAAGGCTACCATCATCTCCGAGAACAAGAGCTTGAAGAAAAAGGTCTATGGCCAGAGGATGATAGGGGAGTCCGAGCCGATCAAGCATGTGCGCGACATCATCTCCAAGGTCGCCCCTACCGATGCCCGTGTGCTGATTGTCGGCCCTAACGGCTCCGGTAAGGAATTGGTGGCGAGGAGCCTTCATGAGCAGAGCGCCCGCAGCGCGATGCCATACATCGAGGTGAACTGTGCCGCGATTCCCTCTGAGCTGATTGAGAGCGAGTTGTTCGGCCATGAGAAAGGGGCGTTCACCTCGGCCATCAAGCAGCACAAGGGCAAGTTTGAGCAGGCAGACGGCGGGACCCTGTTTCTGGACGAGATCGGTGACATGAGCCTTGCCGCGCAGGCGAAGGTGCTGCGTGTCCTTCAGGAGAAAAAACTCTCAAGGGTCGGCAGCGACAAGGACATCATCGTGGATGTCAGAGTCGTGGCGGCCACGAACAAAAATCTTCAGGATGAGATCGCCAAGGGTAATTTTAGGGAAGACCTTTACCATCGTCTCAGCGTCATTGTCATCAAGGTCCCTTCGCTGGACGAAAGGAAATCAGACATACCTCTTTTGGCTGAATATTTTGTCAATCAGATCAGTACCGAGTCCGGGATGCCTGTGAAAACATTTTCTCCCGAAGCGATTCAGTTGCTTCAGGAGAAATCTTGGACCGGAAACATCAGGGAGCTCCGCAATGTCGTGGAGCGTCTGATGATTCTTGGAGGCAATCCTGTCAGCGGGCAGGATGTAAAAGATTACGTGAGTCCGATTCAATAGCTTTCCTCAGCGTCGGATCCACGTTGAGGTACATCTTGTAGAAGGCGTTCTCGCCAAGTCTGGAATACCGCCCGACAAGGGCACGGAGTTGTGGGAGGAGATATTCAGAAGTCTCTTCCCATTCTTTTTGCGTGCAGGTGATGCCGTCTTTCGTGGAGGCATATTCCCGGAAGGCGGAAGGAAGGCTCAGCCTGTCGAGGAAGTTGTTAAGCTCCTTGTAGTCGCTGATGGTGGAGAGAGTGCCTTTGTACCTGTCGAACATCGCCGAGGCAAAACGCATTTGGGTCGCTTTCTTGTTGCAGGCGATGAAGAATTTAGTGGCTCTGGTGGTGTCAACCGGCACGAACACGTCCGGGATGATCCCGCCTCCTCCGTAGACCGTCCTGCCGCCCACGGTCTTGTAGGCCGCTGTGGAGTCCACCTTGATGCTGTCCGCGTCGTACATCTCACCGTCGGCGTAGCGCTTGTAGATGTCGTACTGGTAGTCTTCTGAATATGGCTTCTGTATGCAACGTCCCGATGGCGTGTAGAACCTCGCCACCGTGAGACGCACCCCTGAACCGTCACTGAAATAGACAGGTTCCTGCACAAGTCCCTTGCCGAATGACCGGCGCCCCATGATGACGCCTCTGTCGTTGTCCTGCATGGCTCCGGCGAAAATCTCGCTTGAGGAGGCCGTGGACTCGTTGATCAGCACTGTCAGGCCAATGTCCTGAAGGATGCCCTTGCCGTCGGCCTTGTAGTCGTCCTTCTTGCGGTGCAGTCCCTGCATATAGACGATCTCGTCACCTTTCTTGAGGAACATGTCGCTGAGCAGCAGCGCCTGATCGAAATATCCTCCGGTGTTGTCGCGCAGGTCGAAGATCAATTTCCTCATACCCTTTTCGAGCAGCCCCGCGCTGGCTTGGGAGAACTCGGAAAATGTCGTTCTGGAGAACTTGGAGAGCTTGATGTAGCCGGTCGTGTCGTTGATCATAAAGGATGCGTCCACGCAGTGCATAGGAATCTTCCCTCTGGTGATTTCAAACGGGATCACCTCGTCCCCTCTTCCGACAGTCACAGTGACCTTTGTCCCCGCCGGGCCTTTCATCCTGCGGACCATGCTGTCCTGAGGAAATTTCACTCCGGCTATGTCCTTGTCCCCGACCTTGAGGATTCGGTCTCCTTGCTGCAGCCCGACTTTTTCGGAAGGGCCCCCAGGAATGACCTCAAGCACGATCGCGGTGTCGTTCGGGACGTTGAACTGGATTCCGATGCCGTCAAAATTGCCGGCCAGATCGGTTTCGGCCTCGGTCAGTTCCACCGGCGGCATGTAGACAGAATGCGGATCAAGCTCAGCCAACGCGGCCGTGATCGCCGCGTCGGTGACTTTTTCCACATCTATCGTGTCGACGTAGTTCCTGTCAATCTGGTCAAGGATAAGGTTCAGCTTCCGCCAATCCTGATACTGTATGCGAAGCATCGCCTTTTTCTGGGTGTAGGCATTGTAGGACAGCACGGCGAGCGCCCCCACGGCTATTCCCAGAACAGCGATCCATACGGAAGATATTCGTTTCATTCTAATCTATTTTTTCGACTTCGATTCCTGCCTTGCGGAGCAGGTCCACCCCGTCAGTGAGACGGTACTCATCCTTGTAGACGACTCTTCTGATGCCTGCCTGGATGATCAGTTTCGAACATTCGATGCAAGGCGAGGCTGTCACGAAAAGTGTCGCTCCAAGGCTGCTGTTGCCTGATTTGGCCACCTTGGTGATGGCGTTGGCCTCCGCATGGAGGACGTACGGCTTTGTGGCTCCGTTTTCGTCCTCGCAGACATTCTCGAAGCCGGAAGGGGTCCCGTTGTAGCCGTCAGAGATGATCATCCTGTCCTTTACCAAGATCGCTCCCACCTGCCGTCTCTTGCAGTAGGAATTCTTGGCCCAGATCTCGGCCATCTCAAGGTATCGCTGATCGAATTTCTCCATTATTTGTTTCTCTGGTAGAGGTATCTCTTGATGCTGCGCTTAGGAGTCCTCTCAAAGTCCTCCGGCATAAACTCGATCTTCTTGATCTGAGCGTAGTTAGGAATCTCCTTGTTCATCTCTGGGAGCTGCCCTCTAAGAGTCTTCTCAAGATCCTCGCGGTTCATTCCGTCCAGTTCGGCCTGATGGTAGTCCGGGTAGACGAGAGCCGTCAGACCTCCATTGTCCTCGATGACGAGGGAGTCTACCACGTAGGCGAATGAATTGATCACGGACTCAAGCTCCTCCGGATAAATATTCTGGCCGTTAGGTCCGAGAATCATGCACTTGGAACGTCCTCTGATGTAAAGGAATCCTTCCTTGTCGATGACACCCATGTCTCCGGTCCTGAGCCAACCGTCCTCAGTGAAGAGATCCTTGGTCGCCTCCTCGTTCTTGAAGTAGCCCAAGGCTGTGTTCGGCCCGTGAACCTGAATCTCGCCCTCGATGTTCTCCGGATCGGAGGAGTCAATTCTGATCTCCATGTTCAGCGCAGCCTTTCCGCAGGAGTAGAGCCTCTTGTCGTTGTAGTGGGCGTAGGTGATGATAGGGGCGCATTCGGTCATTCCGTAGCCTACGGTGTAAGGGAAGGCGATGTCCCAGAAGAACTTCTCGATCTCTTTGTTGAAAGCGGCGCCTCCCATGATGACCTCTATGAAGTTGCCGCCGAAAGCGCTCACAAGCTCTCCGCAGATTTTCTTCTGGATCATCTTGTCGATGACCGGAACCTTCAGCAATGTCTTGACCGTTCCTTTCTCAACAAGTTTCTGGAGCTTGGATTTGTAGACTTTCTCGATGATCAGAGGCACGGCGATGATGATGTTCGGCTTGACCTCGGCGAGCGCCTGCATGATGATCTTCGGGCTTGGAACCCTGGTCAGGAAATGCACGTGCGCGCCGATGCTCATTTCGAAGAGGAACTCGAACATCATTCCGTACATGTGGGCGGACGGAAGCATCGCGACCACGTTGGTGTGGTTGTCCAGTTCGCTGAGGACGTGCCTGGCGAACTGGATGTTCGAGCAGATGGCCCTGTATGGGATCATCACACCCTTCGAGAAACCGGAACTTCCGGAGGTGTAGTTGATCAAAGCCAGCTCGTTAGGCGAGTCCTTGTAATAGTTGAGGTCCTCAGGCTCGAAGCTGTTCGGGTGGCGCTTGCCGAAATATTCATTCATGTGCTCCCTGGCTTCGGTGATGCGTGGCACCTTTGAATATAGCAGCTGGAACGTGTTGATCCGCACGACAGCGAACAATCCGGGCATCTCGTCGGCGCTGAGTCCTTCCCAGACCACATCGTCCACGAAGAGCACCTTCGCCTCGGAATGATTCACAAGGTAATGAATATTCCCGGGCTTGAACTCGTGCAAGATAGGCACCGGCACGGCTCCGTAGGTCATTGTGGCCAGAAAACTGACCGCCCAGTTGACCTGGTTGCGGGCGCAGATCGCCACCTTGTCGCCCTTGTGCAGGAAGCATTTCTCGAAGGCGATGTGAAGTTTCTCGATACGTCTTGCCACGTCCCTGTAGCAAAGGCTCACGCCTTGGTAGTTGGAAAGCGCCAACCTGTCCCAATTCTTCCTGAAGCTTTCTTCCAGGAGCTTGTTCACTGATTCGAATTTGAATTCGTTCATTTTCTTCGTTTTTATTTGCCGGACTTGAAAGTTCGTTCTTTCCCATCGTAGCAAACCGCGCTGAACCCCTTGTCTGTTATCTCAATCTTACTGTCAGGCCGGATCATCCTGTTGCCCTCGCCTTTGACCAGAGGCTCTCCTCCCGTGAACGGGAAGACCATGGTCTGAGCCGATGTCCTGACCACCCAGTATCTGACGCCATTCCCTTCCAGCAGTTCGGGAAGGCTTTTTATAGTCTCATCGGCCGTTATTCCCTTCCACGAAGGAACCTGTTTCCCATGCAGATCATAATAGCCTACGGTGTTGTCTGTGTGCAGGAGCATGGCGGTGTAGCCTTTCGCTCCCGTGAAATCGTACACGGCCGGTCCTGCCGCAATTTTCTTGCCTGTCTCGGACGGAAATCCGGAGACGAATCGTCCGAGCCTGTCTATCAGGAACATCTGTGATCCGGCTGCGAACAGGTACTGGATCTTTCCGTTGTTGTAGTAGTCCACCTCCTGGACGTAGCCCCTGATCTTCGACTTGAAAGGAACTCCCCAGACATCCTTGCCGTTCTCGTCCCGCAGACATATTGACAGGTGGCTGTTCTGGTAGAGAGTGTTGATCTTCCCGGTGGCGCAGTTCAAGACCTTGAAAGGTCCTTGCGGCACATTCACGGTCGTGTCTCTCGCGGCGGACAGTGCGACTGTACCTTTGCTTACCTCGATTCTGTCAAGGTTGAAATCCAATGACATATTCCCTCCCTCCGAGACCACCGACAGGACAACCGGGACGTATGCCGCACCTTTAAGAATATTCCTTATCCCTTTCGCCATCATCGGGGTGAAGTTGGCGTCAAGCTGATTCGGGTCCTCGCTGAGCGAATGGTATATCCATGCGCCGCAGTTCTTCTGAGGAATTCTGTCGAGCCCCTCAGACTTCAGCCTGACGGAGAGTGTCTCTTTCAGAAAATCTGTCTCAGAATATCCAGCCACGCAGTCCTCTGACCCGATGACGATCCACTTTCCGACAAGCCTGCCGGTACTTTCGTCCTCTCCTGTGAAGACCTCTCCGAAAATGGTTCGGGCGAAACCGGCGTGGTTGGCCGCACTTGCCGTCTCCTCTGACATCCTGGCGCCGGGCCTCAGCAGGAGGATTTTACGCAATTTACCCCCGAAATGCAGGTTGACCGCCGCTATCTCCTTGATGTCAAGCGACTGTGCCCACTCTTCCGCATTTTTCCCGTATTCCTTTTTCTGGGATTGAAGGATGGATTCGTATTTGTCAAGACGGCTTCTGGAATCAAGGTGGTTCCTGTAAGCCTTGATGTAGGCGGTTATGTTGCCGATCGGGATATCGATTATGAAATCCACATTCCCCGGCACCGCGTCGGTGATCTCGACAGAGGATGAGCTGGCGTGGCTGAGGACATTCAGGTAGTAGTAAGGGTCGTTGCTGTAGAGCAGGGTTCCCCGCATTCCCGCTCCGGTTTCGGAGTGTCCTGTGATGCGGAAGGCCGCCCATTCGGAGATGTCCTTGACGAAAGCGTTGGCTTTCCGGTGCCTTCTGGAAAGGAATGCGCCCAGGATATTGTCCGCATAGGCGTTGGAGAAGAAAATCACATCGTCCCCGGTCTCAATGCCTGACGAGGCGATCTCCTTGAACCCTTTTGTCTCCAGAATGCTGTGCCCCTCCTCGAGGTGTCTGACGGACGAGTTTATGATGGTTTCCGAGGAAGAGATGAGGACCAAATCTCCGTTGATCCTGGTCAGCAGGCCTGAAGAGTCCGCCACGGCAAGAAGGTTCTTTAGCTCGGCCGTGCTGTCGGCTATGGCTTTCTTGGCCTCAATGATCAAAAGCGGAGGAATGTCCTTGCTGTAGTGCACGGACATGATGGCTGGAACCCTCCTGAGTTCGCCGCTCCGAGCGGCCGCTATCCTGTCAAACTTGTTTGAGGCGAGTTCTCCGAAAACGGCCAGAGAGTCTCCAAGAAGTTCGCAGGCATGCCCGAAGTTCTTGAAACAAAGAACTATCGCGGCATCAGATGGCACCGCCTTGATCAAACTGTTGTTTTCCAGAAATCTGGAATCGACTTCCGGTTCCGGACCTCTTTCTGTCCCTGAATATAACTCCACCACGGCAAAGACGATCCCTCCGATGAGGACCACCGCCGTGGCGATCAGTATGGTCAGTGTCTTTCTGTTCATCAGCCTTAACCACTATAGATAAGAAATGTTATTGAGCCACAAACAAATAAACGATGTTCCCCACCTGTCTTGCCGGAGCCGTTCCTGAGGCTGAGAACCGTGAAAGTCTGGCGGCTCTTATCGCGAAGTCCCTTAGACACTTGTCATCAGATGAAACCTCGTCCTGGACCTTTGCGTTGAGCACCTTGCCGGAGGGGTCGACTGTGATGATCACTGTCACATGACCGGCTCCCAGACATCTGTAAGCAGGGATCGAAAGTTTGCTCGCCTTTCTGCCCTCAAGCTCATAGGAGACTACGGACGGTCCCTTGTAGGAGGAACTTTTCGGCTCCTCCCTTTTCCTTTCCGGTTTGCTTACAGCGACATAGTCCTCGTTAGGCTCGTCGATCTCAGGGCCGTTTTTCAAGTCCTGCGCCAGTTTCTCTGCCTCCTTGTAGAGTTCCTCCGCATTGGTGTTGCGGTCATCCTTGAGAGCTCCTCTGTCCACTGCCACATTCCGTACCGGCACTCCCGCCGCCTCCGCAAGCATCCTGTCAAGCCTTTCGCTGACCTCTTCCTTGAGGTTGCGCTCCGCCTGCTCTTTCTCTACCTTCTCCTGTTTCGAGAAATCAAGCACAAACGTGTTCTCCCTCTTCAGCGCTGAGGAAATCTGACAGACAAGCAACACAATCACCACCACCAGATGGAATATGATGGTGATGTAAAGTCCTGCCTTGTCGTCGCTCCTCATAGCGTCAATGAATATACTCTGTGCTGAATATGATCCGTCCCTACCTCTCAGCCTCGCGCTCCCTCAGCGATTTCTCGATCGTCGCCGAGATGATGTCGATCGCGACCTTGTTGTGGCCGCCCTGAGGAATGATAAGATCGGCGTAACGCTTGCTCGGTTCGATGAACTGGAGGTACATCGGCTTCACCGTCTTTGTGTACCTTTCAATCACCGTCTCGACGGTCTTGCCCCTTTCCAGAATGTCTCTGGCCATGACCCTCATCAAGCGGTCGTCGTCATCAGCGTCCACGAATATCTTGATGTCCATCTGATCCCGCAACTCCTTGCAGGTGAACACCAGAATCCCTTCGATGATGATGACCTCGGCCGGTTCCACGGTGACGGTCTCGGTCTTGGACCTCGAGCATGTGATGTAGGAATATACCGGCTGCTCTATCGCCTTGCCATTCTTCAAGTCGCTGAGCTGTCCGCAGAGAAGCTTGAAATCGATGGCGTCAGGATGGTCGAAGTTGATCCGCTGCCTCTCCTCCAAAGGAAGGTGGCTGGAGTCCTTGTAGTAGGAATCCTGCGGAATCACCACAACCCTTTCCTTGAGCTTTTCGGTTATCGCATTGACCACCGTTGTCTTTCCGGAGCCTGAGCCACCGGCTATTCCGATCACTAACATATTCGTGGATTTTTAGAATTCTGCGTTCTTTGGAGTCCTTGGGAACGGGATCACGTCGCGGATGTTGGCCATGCCGGTGACGAAGAGCAGCAGTCTCTCGAATCCGAGACCGAATCCGCTGTGAGGTACTGTTCCGTAGCGGCGGGTGTCGATGTACCATTCGAGATTTTTGCGGCTCATCTTCAGCTCGTCGATCCTCCGCTCCAATTTCTCAAGGGAAGCCTCCCTTTCTGATCCTCCGATGATCTCGCCGATCTTCGGGAAGAGCACATCCATTCCACGCACGGTCTTCCCATCCTCGTTCTGCTTCATGTAGAAAGCCTTGATGTCTTTAGGAAAGTCCGTGAGGATCACAGGCTTGCCGAAATGTTTCTCCACAAGGAAGCGTTCATGCTCGCTCTGGAAGTCGGTTCCCCAGTGGACTGGGTACTCGAACTGTGTGCCGTTCTTTACCGCTTCCTCGAGGATCTCGACAGCCTCGGTGTAGGTCACTCTTTGGAACGCGATTCCGAGCACGCTCTTGAGCCTTTCGATCAGACCCTCATCGTACTTGTCGTTGAGGAATTTCAGGTCATCCGCACAGTTGTCGAGCGCGTACTGCACGAGGTACTTCACGAATTCCTCGGCAAGGACCATGTTGTCGTTGATGTCGTAGAATGCCATCTCCGGCTCGATCATCCAGAACTCGGCGAGATGCCTTGGTGTGTTCGAGTTCTCCGCCCTGAATGTCGGGCCGAACGTGTAGATCTCACCGACGGCAGTCGCTCCGAGTTCTCCCTCAAGCTGTCCGCTGACGGTGAGGCTGGTCTTCTTTCCGAAGAAATCCTTGCTGAAGTCTACCTTGCCGTTCTCTTTCTTCGGCACGTTCTCAAGGTTGAGTGTCGTGACCTGGAACATGTCTCCGGCGCCTTCGGCGTCCGATTCTGTGATCAGAGGCGTGTTGAGGTAGACGAATCCCTTGTCGTTGAAGAACTTGTGAATCGCGAAAGCCATCGCGTGGCGAATCCTCAGCACGGCTCCGAATGTGTTGGTCCTCGGACGCAGATGAGCCACTGTGCGGAGATATTCAAGAGATGTGTTCTTCTTTTGAAGCGGGTATCTTACCGGATCGCATTCTCCAAGCACCTCGATCTCCTTTGCCTGGATTTCCACGGCCTGACCGCTGCCGACAGACTCTATCAGGTTTCCGGTCACGCAGATGCTGGCTCCGGTCGTGATCCTGGCGATGATGGCTTCGTCGAAATTGGCCATGTCGACCACAACCTGAATGTTATTCACTGTCGAGCCATCGTTCAGAGCGATGAACTTGATCTGTTTGTTGCCTCTTTTTGTTCTGACCCAACCTTTGGCGAGCACTTCCTGTCCCGGAGTCGCCTTGAGCAGGTCCTTCACTTTGCTCCTCGTTACCATATTTGTTTGACATTTGATTCAATTTCACAAAGATAGTATAAAATTTACGGCGGTCAAAGACCTTTTTGAATATTCCGCCTCCGGTCATAGAGCCTGTAGAACCGCTCATTGCGGACGGTTGCCACTTCGACAGGCTCAGTGACCAACCGAATAAAGAGAGGGACTGACCTGCCGGCCAGCCCCTCTCCTAAAAGTATTTCAAGAATGTTTATTTCTCTGCCTTTCTTGCAGCGTACATGATCTTGAGGGCGGAGCAGCGCCTAAGCTCCTGCTTGACGTCCGTCACGATACCCATTCTCGCATCTTCGTCTGCCTTGATTGAGACCTGCATCAACTGGCGGTCAGCCTCGCTCATCGCGTCGCGTTCTGCGGCGATGAAGTCACGGATGTCGTTCGTCGTCTTGAAAGAGTCGTTCAGCTGGATACGCGCCTCGGTTCCGTACTGGCTCTGATACTGAGCGGTAGGGGATCCGATGTAGATGTATGAAGCCAAATCCTTTCTTTCAAGCTTGGCGACCTCTGTAGCTTCTGGAAGTCTCACTCTGACCTTAACCTCCGTTGAACGGAGCTGTGAGGTTACCATGAAGAAGAACAGGAACATGAACACGATGTCCGAGCTGGTTCCCAACTCCGGCATTTCTTTTTTACCACTTCTTTTAAAATTAGGCATTGTCTTGTCCTCCTGTTTTACTTTTTGGTAACATCCTTAGGCTCCGCCTCGGAAATGTTCTGTGGAATAGCTTCCCTGACAATCTTCTGCTGGTCATCTGTGAGGAAGGCGTAAGCCTTTCCGTAGTTCTGTTTGCAGAAGTCGTCACGGACTTCGTTGATGGCCTTCACGAGCTCGTTCTGAACCGCGATATAGGCCCTGTAGCTGGTTCCACGGTCATTCTGAAGTGAGATGACTCCCTTGGAAACCGGATATTCACCGTAGCCCTCGATCATCTTCATCTCCCTTTCCGGAAGGTTAGGATCGTTGCTTGGGTTTGTGATGAATTCCTTGATCTTATCCTTGAGCTGGCTAACATCCAAGATCTGGTCACCGGCATACAGTCTGTCGGAAGAGTTGATCTTCACGATGATGATGTTACGCTTGTTGACCTTCGTGTCTTCCGTCTTCTGATTCTGATCAGGCATAGGAGGGAGACGGCGCTGCAGACCTGACTGCTGATCCATGGTGGATGTCATCAGGAAGTAGCAGAGCAGAAGGAACGCGATATCGGCTGTCGATTGTGTGTTCAGTCCCGGTGTTTTTCTTGCCATAGCTTGATGTTATTTGTTGTTGATCGCGTCTCTGACGGCACCAACGATGATAGCGACGATCGCGGCGCCACCGAGGACGTAGGTCAGAAGAAGCATAGTGTCTGTCAGCTTGAGCCACTGGGTGGTCGGCTGTGTCTTGACGTTAAGTGCCGGTGCGCCCGATGAGAGCACATAGGCCAGGATAACCAGAACCGCGATTCCTACCACCACTCCGGCGGCCTTGAGCAGGTTCTTAGGGTTGTTCCTGCCGGAAATGAATATTGACAGTCCGATCCAGATAACCACGGCCGCGATGAACAGCACGTAAGTGTACCTGAGGAGAAGGTCGATGGCGGAGCCTCCGTTGACGAAAGCCAGGATGCCAAAGACTATTCCCAGTAGACCCAACACCCATCCGGTTATTTTGAATATCTTATTCATTATAATCAGATTCTAAAATTGTTGCTACAAATTATTTCTTCTGGTTCTTTGCAAGAACGTCTACGAGATCGATTGAAGCGTTCTCCATGTCGATGGAGAGGGCGTCGATTCTGGAAAGAATATAGTTGTAGAACACCTGAAGAATCATGGCGACGATAAGACCACCGACGGTGGTGATAAGGGCGACCTTCATACCTCCGGCGACGATGTTAGGAGAGATGTCTCCGGCAGCCTCGATGGCGTCGAACGCCTGAACCATACCGATAACTGTCCCCAAGAATCCGAGTGAAGGAGCAAGGGCGATGAACAGGGCGATCCATGAGAGGTTGTTCTCCATGAGGCTCATCTGAACGCCACCTGCCGAGGTGATTCTCTTCTCGACAACATCAATACCTTCATCGTAGTGGTTGAGACCGTCGTAGAAAATGCTGGCGACAGGACCCTTTGTGTCACGGCAGACAGCCTTTGCCTTCTCGACGCCACCCTGTGCGAGGGCATCCTCGACATTCTTGATGAGCTTCTTGGTGTTGGTCTTTGAGAATGAGAGATAAAGGATTCTCTCAATCGCGAGCGCAAGACCGATGATGAGGCAGAGGAGGATCATGGACATAAATCCAGGACCTCCCTGAATGAAGTAGGTCTTGATCTGCTGGTGCATAGGAACGTCCTCTCCGGTACCCTTGAGGAGATCCTCTGCGGACATTGGCTGGGCTGGAGCGGCAGTCTCAACTTGCTCTGTTGCGGCTGCGTTGTCAGCGGCTGGCTGATCCTGAGCGGATGCGATGTTTGCAGTGAAGGTGAGAACACCGGCTACTGCCAAAAACATGAAAAACTTTTTCATAACTGTTTTTGTGTGTTTAATTTTAATTGATAATGTATTAAATAGTTATCTTTTCCCAAGGCTTCGCGGGAGGCGAAAAGCCACCACAAAACCGTTGCAATTTACTAAATTATTTCCAATTGACAATAATTATAGGGAAATTTCTCCTTGCAGGTTATCTCCGAGCCTGGACTTCACCCATTCGTTGTCAGAAGTCTTGCCCATCAGGTGGAACAGTTTGGCGAGGGCGCTTTCTGTGGTGATGTCTGAACCTGAGACCACTCCGGCTTTTTCCAAAGCCTTCCCGGTGGCGTAGATGTCCATGTTGACAGTGCCTGACAGGCATTGCGTCACGTTCATCAGCACTTTTCCCATGTCGGCGGCTTCCTTGACGATGTCCAGAAACCATTGCCTTGACGGGGCATTGCCGGAGCCGTAGGTCTCAAGGATGGCCGCGCGTATGTCCGGGCCGCAGAGGAAATACTTCATGACCTGAGGCGTGATGCCTGGGTGAACTTTCAGGATCGAGACTCTGGTGTCAAGATTCGTGTTGATCCTCAGTGGCTCGTCCCAGCGATCCGGCCTGCGGATGACGCTGTCGTTGTATTTTATGCTGATCCCTGCCTCGGCCAGCGGAGGGCAGTTCGGAGACTTGAAGGCGCTGAAATCCTCGGAGCTGACCTTGACGCTGCGGTTGCCTCTCAGCAGTTTGGAGTTGAAGAATATGCTCACTTCCGGCACACGTGGATGCCCCTCGGAATCCTTGGCGGAGGCTATCTCCACGGCGGAGATCAGGTTCTCCTTGCCGTCGGTACGCGGGACTCCGATCGGCAGCTGGCTTCCGGTGAACACGACCGGTTTAGCCAGGTTCTCAAGCATAAAGCTCAGCGCTGACGCTGAATATGCCATCGTGTCTGTCCCGTGAAGGACGACGAAGCCGTCATAGTCCTCATACCGTTCATGGATCAGCGATGCCAAAGCCTGCCAGAAGGAGGGCTCGACGTCGGAGGAGTCGATCAGTGGGTTGAAAGTGTACGAGTCGATGCGCAGGGCGAATTTCTGCAGCTCGGGGACTTCGTCAAGTATCTGGTGGAAGTCGAACGGCTTGAGGGTCAGGTCGATGGGGTCCTGCTTCATGCCGATGGTGCCTCCAGTGTAAATCATCAGGATGGAAGACTTTCTCATATTCCGAATAGTGTTTTTGCGTTGTGGGTGGTGGTTTCCGCCACCTCCTCGATGGGAATGCCCTTGAGTTCCGCTATCTTCGCGGCTATCAGAGGGATGTACGAACTCTCGTTCCGTTTGCCTCTGTGCGGAACGGGAGTGAGATAAGGAGCGTCGGTCTCCAGCACTATTCTTTCAAGGGGGACATGCCTGACGACCTCGGCGAGTCCGGCGTTCTTGAACGTCACGACGCCGCCGACCCCGATGCGCCAGTCTCCAAGCCGCTGGATTTCCTGGAACGACTCCAGGCTTCCGCTGTAGGCGTGCATATTCCCTCTCAATCCTTTGTGTCTTTTGAGAATCTCCAGAAAATCGCCCATCGCGTCACGAAGGTGGATGTTGACAGGCAGGTTTCTGCTGGCCGCGAAGTCGAGCTGCCATTCAAGGGCCTCTTTCTGCTCTTCGACAAACGCCTTCCCCTCGTGGTAGTCTAGGCCTATTTCGCCGACAGCCACGACCTTACGCCCGGTGCCAGCTTCCCACCTGTCGAGGAAACTCACCATGTTGTCGATCTCTGTCCGCCAGTCTTTCCCGACCGAGCCGGGGTATAGGCCGATCATCGGACGCAGAGCCTCTGGATACTTGTTCACGATGTCGAACATCTCCTGACGCTCCGACCTGTCGATGTCGGGCTGAAGCATGAGGCGGACGCCTTCGGCCTGGGCCCTGTCGATGTACGCCTTTTCCTCTCCGGAATACGCCTTGTCGCAGATGTGGCAATGTGTGTCTATGAATATCATACCGTCAAAGATAGGAAAATTCGCGGGATGCGCCTTGGAGGGGATGAAAAAAACAGAAATATTCAAAAGAAACATAAATATTTTTCTTTCAAACCCCCTCGGAATCGGCAAAAGGTCGTAATTTGTCCCGCTGCTCCATGGGTGGCGGTCGCCATCGTGGGCATGAAGAAACAAGTCGCTATGGAAATGTCATTTGAAGAGAGGGCCGGGCTTTGTGCCCTGAACAGGATTTTCGGGTTCGAGCCGAAGGTCGGATTGAGGTTGGTGGAGGAGTCCGGAGGCGCGGAGGAGGTGTTCCGGAAACCGGAGGAGGCCGGGCGGATCCTGGGGCTATGCTCAAGGCTGAGGTTCGCTCCTTTGATCACAGGCAGCGCGTTTGAGTCGGCTGCCATGGAATTGGAGGCCTTGGAGAGGGATGGATGCCGGTTTGTCGGGATCGGGGAAAAAGGCTATCCTGCCTTGCTCATGGAATGTGAGGATCCTCCCTTGGGGCTATATTATAAAGGGGTGTCGCCACCGGAAGATGTGTTCGACGGCCTTCCTCAGATTGCCGTGGTGGGGACTAGAGGTTTGACCTATTACGGTAAGGATTGGTGCCAGAGAATCGTGAAAGCGATGTCTTGCTCCAAGATCAGGCCTCTGATAGTCAGCGGTCTGGCCTTGGGCGTCGACGTGACGGCGCATCGGGTGGCGCTGGATGAGGGGCTCCCGACAGTGGCGGTCATGGCCACGGGAATTGATGACATCTATCCTTCCAGAAACAGGGACGTGGGTGAGGCTATCGCGTCGACTCAGGGGTGTGCCCTCGTCACGGATTACCCTCCCGGCACCGGTGCGGTCAGGATCAATTTCCTCCGGCGCAACAGGATAATCGCCGGTATATGCCGGGCGACCGTTCTGGTTGAGTCCAAAGTCAGGGGCGGTGGCATGATGACCGCACGTCTCGCCGCATCCTACGGCCGTGATGTCTATGCATTGCCAGGCAGGATTGACGATCCGGTCTCCCAGGGATGCAATCTGCTCATAAGAGAGAATGTCGCTGAGCAGATCGGGGATCTGGGGGAGCTTGTGGCCAAACTTGGCCTGGGTCGGGCTGGCATGAGTTTGAAATCGGACTTCAAGGAGGAGGTGGAGTCTTGCTACAGAGGGCGAATGCCTGATGATGAATATGAAGATATTGTCAGGCTGGCTTGTCTGATAAAGTCACACCGTGGTGTGTCCGTGGATGAATTATGTCAGAAACTGAAATGGACCTACAGCCGGGTCAGCCGCCTTGCCACGACCCTGGAGTGCGACGGATTCATCACCATAGACCTCCTTCAGCACTGCCATGCTCAAACACAGTGCCCCGCCAGGGCGGTCCCGTAGGGACTGTGGGTGAGGGTTCGAGACGCAAAGCTGGTCTATACGACCAGCATCGCGTCTCCGTATGGGCCGAAACGATAGTTCTCGTCCAGGGCGACCTGATAGGCGTTCATGACGTGATCGAAGCCACCGAATGCGGCGACAGCCATCAGCATCGTGGATTCCGGAAGATGGAAGTTGGAGACCACAGCGTCCGGGACGGAAAACTCGTAAGGCGGGAAGATGAACTTGTTCGTCCAACCGTCGTATGGCTTGACCTCGTGTGTGGTCGTGACGTAGGTCTCAAGGCCCCTCAGCACTGTCGTGCCGACCGCCAGCACCTTATGTCCGCCATTCTTGGCCTTGTTGATGATCTCGCACGCCTCAGGGGTGATGATGAGCCTCTCGGAGTCCATCCTGTGCTTGGAAAGATCCTCGACATCCACCCTGCGGAACTGGCCGATACCCATGTGCTCGGTGATGAACGCCTTGTCGATGTCTTTAAGAATCATTCTGTTGAATAGTTCCCGGCTGAAATGGGTCCCTGCGGCCGGAACCGCCACCGCGCCTTCATTTTTGGCAAAGATGGTCTGATAGTTCTCGTTGTCCTCTGGAGAGATCTTTGACTTCACCCATTTCGGCACCGGAATCTCACCGAGGCTGAAAAGCGAGCGTTTGAACTCCTCGTAAGGGCCGTCGTAGAGGAAGCGGAGAGTGCGCCCTCTGGAGGTCGTGTTGTCGATGACCTCGGCCACAAGGCTCTGGTCGTCACCGAAATAGAGCTTGTTTCCGATTCTGATCTTCCTTGCCGGATCCACAATCACATCCCACAGGTGCTGCTCGCGGTTCAGTTCCCTCAACAGGAAAACCATTATGTCAGCTCCCGTCTTTTCCTTCTTGCCGTAAAGGCGGGCAGGAAAGACTTTGGTGTCATTGAACACGAAGGTGTCGCCCTTGCCGAAATAGTCGATGATGTCTTTGAATATCCTGTGCTCGATCTCGCCTGTGTCCTTGTGGACAACCATCAGTCTGCACTCATCGCGCCATCTGGTCGGCTCCTGGGCCACACGCTCCTTCGGAAGAAGGAATTGGAATTGTGAAAGTTTCATATTCGATAACAAGCGTTATAGTCAATCCTTTAATATACGGCATTGACTCCGGAAAAGTTTCAAGTTTCTTGAATATCCTATATTTTCGCCTCCCTGAACACCTCCACGATGGATGGATAGGTGTTCTTAAGGTAAGGGGAAAGTCCTGACCTGGCGACCCACGCCGCCTTTGTGATGTCCTCGTCCCGCTGTGGTGTCAGGTTCACCGGATCGGTGTAAAGCATGTCGTACCACCAGGTGTGCTTGAGATGCCATATTCCATCACGCCGGTAGCAATGGTCGGTGACGCAGATGAGCCCCCGAAGCTCCAGATCGCCCACTCCGGTCTCCTCTTGGACTTCCCGAAGAGCTGTCACCCTGATGTCCTCTCCAGCCTCCTGATGTCCTTTGGGCAGGTCCCAGAGACCGTTCCTGCTGATGAGTAGAACGTCTTCCCGGCGGTTTGACACAAGCCCTCCGGCGGCGTTGACCTCCTTGAATCTGTGACAGAACTCCTTGTAGGTGGTCTCGATGTCATCTGTCGGAATGTAGATTCTGGCCAGAGTGTCGGATGTCTCGAACATCTCAACCAATGATGTGATGTCCGGGCTGTCCCCGAGGTGAAGCTCGACGGAGTTCGGATCGGACAATGCCTGTTCCTGTGGAGAACAGATGATCATGCATCTCTTTTCAAGGTAAATCTTGTGCATCCCGTGAAAATTGGAGTAAAACCATTATATTTGTAAGCTATGTGCAAAGTTAACAATCATTTTAATGAATATGGAAAACATCGACAGAAAATTTGCTTCTGAGCTTCTCCGCATAAAGGCGGTCTTGCTCAGGCCTGACGAGCCTTTCACATGGGCTTCCGGTTGGCGTTCCCCGATCTATTGTGACAACCGCAGGATCCTTTCCGATCCGGCGCTTCGTTCCAAGGTCGCGGGTTGGTTGGCCGAGACGGCGTCAAGTGAGTGCCCAGAGGCTGAGATTGTGGCCGGAGTCGCCACTGGAGCGATAGCCCACGGTGTCCTCGCCGCGGACAGGATGGCCAAGCCTTTTGTCTATGTCCGTCCCAAGCCGAAGGATCATGGCACTGGATCTCAGATCGAGGGCGTCCTTCCAGAAGGGGCTAAAGTTGTTGTGGTCGAGGATCTTATCTCTACGGGGATGAGCAGCCTCGCAGCGGTGAAGGCTTTGCGTGACGCCGGAGCGGAGGTGTTGGGAATGGTCGCCATATTCACTTATGGCTTTGAACTGGCCGCTCGACGCTTTGAGGAGGAGGACGTGAGGTTGAAGACTCTTTCCTGCTACGACGCTCTGATTGAGGAGGCCACGGCGACTGGCTATGTCAAGGAGTCGGATGTGGAGATCCTTCGCCGGTGGCGGCTGAATCCGTCGGAATGGAACAGATAGGCGTTTCGCCTCAGCCGTTTTTTTGTGTGAACCAAGATTAATCAGGAATATTATGACGACAGAGATAACAAGCAAACACGGATTGGTCTCAAAGCAGCCGTTCGAGTTGTACATGGCCTTTGTGGACATGCGTAATTTCCTTCAGTTCCTCCCGGAGGACAAGAAGGCGAACGTCGAGGCGGATTATGACACGATCTCCGCGACAGTGCAGGGCTTCAAGATCGGAGTGATGGTCAAGAACAGGACTCCGTACTCAAGCATTGAGTTCATAGACAACGGGGCTCCGTTCCAGTTCGGCGGCACGCTGCATTTCGACGCGGTTCCGAGCGACCCGTCAAAGACGGACTTCCACATCGAGTTCCATGCCGATCTGAACCTCATGATGAAGATGATGCTTGGCGGAAAGATCCGTGAGGCCATGAACAAGATGGTGGACGGTCTCGTGGCGATGTCCGAGGGCAGGATGCCGGACGGAATCGACGAGGAGACCCTCCGCAGGATGAAAGAGAAGTTAGACGGGAATCAGTAGATGCGCGGGCTGGACGACATCTGTCTTCGGAACATTCTGACCAGGGCGATAGGTGATCGTATGGCCGAGGTCGCTGTGGAGGCGTTTCGTGAACCCGCGTCGGTGTCTGTCCGGATCAATCCTTTCAAGGTGGATGGTCCAGAGGACTTCGTCAAGGAACATTTTGGCGGAGATGCCCGAAGGGTTCCGTGGAGTCCGTACGGGTTCATGCTCGGTGAAAGGCCTAAATTCACGCTGGATCCGTTGTTCCATTGCGGTTGTTACTACGTCCAGGACTCCTCGGCCATGGTTGTCGGGAGCATATTCAGAGATATTCTTCCAAATTGTGGGGATTGCTCAAGGCCGGTCAGGGTCTTGGATTTGTGCGCGGCTCCAGGCGGGAAAAGCACTGACCTTGCCGCTTCGCTGCGTGAGGCGTTCGGAGACAATTATATTTTGGTCTCCAATGAGGTGATGCGTTCCAGGGCTTCCGTCCTGGCTGACAACATGGCCTTGTGGGGAGATCCTAATGTGGTTGTCACGAGTGTGGACCCAAAGGCGTTCGCGAGGTTGGAGGGCTTTTTCGACATCATCGTCGCGGATGTGCCGTGTTCCGGAGAAGGAATGTTCCGCAAGGACGCCAAGGCTGTCGAAGACTGGTCGGAAGGCACTGTCAATCTTTGTTCTACGAGGCAGAAAAGGATTCTGGCCGACGTCTGGCCGTCGCTACGTGAAGGCGGCTCGCTGGTCTACTCGACCTGCACTTTCGAGGAAGCGGAGAACGATGCGATCTTGGAATGGAGCGCCTCCGAGTTGGGTGGCGACATTTATGAATATGATTACCAGTCTCTTCCGGACGTGATTCCGACAAGGACAGGCGGACTGCTTGTCCCGGGATTCGTGAAAGGGGAGGGGCAGTTTGTCGCGGCTCTTGTGAAGGGCACAGGAGCCAACGGCTTTAGGCTCCCCGGAAAACCTGCCGTCGGAGCGACCGGAAAACGAAAAGGGAACCTGCTCATACATATTCCCGGAGCAATTTCCCGTGAGGTCATCGCCCTTGAGCCGTTGCGTCCAATTCTGGCGGGGGTGGCCAAAGGTGAGGTGAAGGGGCGTGATCTGGTGCCGTCGGCGGACTGGGCTTTGAGTATCGCTTTTCCTGCAGAAGAGTATCCTGTGGCTGATCTTGACCGTGAGACGGCTCTCAGGTTCCTGCACCGTGACAGCATATTCCTGAAAGATGCTCCCAAAGGATTTGTGCTGGTTTGTTTCGAGGGGCATCCGCTCGGCTTCGTGAAGAACCTCGGTGTCAGATGCAACAATCTTCATCCGCAGGGCCGCAAAATCAAAATGGACGTGTAAATTATTGAATATGAAAAGAATAGTATTAACGATTTTGTCTGTTATCACCCTTCTTCCGCTTTCGGCGCAGACCAAGACGACTCAGAAGGAATATCTTGACCGCTATCAGTTGCTGGTCTCAAAGCTTGGGGCCTCAGGAGTGGGCATCGAGACGCTTCTCAAGCGTTGGGGAAAGGATTACCCGGAGGACACTGACATGCTGCTCGGTAAATTCACTTACTATCTGGCCAAGTGCCAGACATCCTCGATCGAGGTGATGGATGCCGCGAAGTATCTGGGAAACGCCCCGACTTTGACCTTGAAGGACTCGCTCGGCAGGGATGTGAACTATTTTCAGGTTGTCTCCTACGATGACGAACTTTTCGGCAAGGCCACCCAGGCCATAGACAAAGCCATTGAACTGAATCCGGACCGTCTGGACCTGAGGCTGTTCAAGATCTCCGCCTTGATCGGCTACGAGAAGGACAGCCCTGACATGGCCCTCGCAGGCTTGAAGGCTCTCATCGACTATAACGGCCACAGTCATCCTAAGTGGGAATATCCCGAAGTCGAGTCAGGCGAGGATCTTTTCCCGTCGGTGATGCAGGAATATTGCTACGCTTTCTTCAAGATAGGCACTCCGCATTGCTTCGAGGCCTTCAAGGAACTTTCGGAGAAGATGCTGGGCTACTATCCGAACAACACGGTCTACATGACCAACATAGGTTCGTACTACCTTGTCTGCAAGCATGACAGCAAGGCAGCGCTCAAGATGTACAACAAGGTCTTGAAGAAGAGTCCAGACGACTACACCGCCATCAAGAACTGTGTCCTCCTTGCCCGCAGCGACAAGAACACCAAACTGGAAAGGAAGTACCTCCCGATGCTCATCCGCGTCACCACGGACGAGTCTGAGAGACTCTCCGCCCAGGCCCGCCTTGATGCGTTGAAATAAATAAGGGACCACCTGGATTCCAGGTGATCCCCTTTTTTGGTCGCAGAACTTGTCGAAGCGGCCGTCGGATTACTTGAGTGAACGCACGACGCGGAATCCCATGATGTCGTAAACCACCGCTCCGCTGCCCATGCTGTCGTTGGTCTTGCAGTTGGCGTTCTGGATTCTCCAGTTCTTCACGGCGCAGTTACCAGTGTAGGTAGTGTAACATCCACCTCTTGTGATGACATATTGTTCCGTCATGTCACGTGGGGTCTCCGGCCCCCAAGGGTCGGTTTCCTCGGCATCCGAGGCATAGTCCAAAGAAATGTACCATTCGCCGGTCATCTCCTCTATGTTCCCGCTGAGGTCGTAGATGCCAAGAGCGTTCGGTTTCTTGAGGCCGACCACATGGACATGCTCTTCGTCTCCTATTCTGGAATTATCCTCGTACCATCCGACCTCGTCAAGGTCATCGCTGCCGGCGAAATAGAATGGATACTTCTCGTTCTCGGGACCGCCTTTCGCGGCATACTCGAATTCGGCGTTGGTAGGGAGGCGATAGCCGTTGGCCGCCTTGTTCCTGGTGACTGTGGCCTCCAGCAATTCCTTGCCGGTCTCCTTGTCCCACTTAGTGTTGGAGAAAGTGTAAACCGGAGTGTAGCCTTTCTGTTCGCTAAGTTTGTTGCAGTAGTTCATCGCCTCGTAAAGGGTCACTTTTGAGACAGGGTAAAGGTCGTTGCTCTTGTCGTTTGACGGATTGTAGCCCATCACCTGAATGAATTCCCTCTGGGTGACCTCGTAGCGTCCCATCTCAAAGGCTGAGATGTTCACCTTGTGGGAGTTCTTTTCGTCCTGAGCGTTCTTTACCGTCTTGAAATACTCGCTTGGCTGCTTGCCGAGGATGAACGAGCCAGCTCCGATGGCCACCATGTCGAACGCCTTGAAGTTCGGGTTGGTCTCCTTTTCGATTCCGGGGGTTGTCCCGCCACCGCCGGTGGAATTGGTTGTAACCACCGCGAAATAGGTCTTGCTGTCCATTGTCTTCTCGTTGATGACAAGGTATTGGACAGCCTCCGTGAAGTCAGCGGCGACTCCGCTGCCCGGAGTGACTGTAGAGCCTTCCGTGACGACTATGACCGGCTTGAGCGCGGTGACATCCGTGCCTTCCGGCATGGTGATCGTGATTGTCGGGTAGTTGATCTGGCTTGAGATCTGTCCCGGGATGATGAACTGTGTGATAGCCGCGCCGGTCTCAGTGCCTGGTGTCGGATCCTCGCCACCACCGCCGCTCTCGGCATTCTGCATGACAGTTATCGTGTAGGTGCTGACTGGTGTGTCATTCAGGTAGGCTGTGACGTCAATCGTGGTCTGGCGCGGATTGGTGGTCGTGTTCTTGGCCACAGACAGGGACAGGCGTGTCTTGCTGCAGGTAGCGACGCACCAAATCTTATCCGCCGTCGGGATCTCGGTCTTCAATTTGAAGTCACCAAGGTTGTTGTCATTGATGTCAACGAAAGTGATGGCGCTTGTCATCACTCCCGACTTGTCAACGGTAAGTATGCCGTTCTCCTGGTCGAAAGAGACAATCCCTTCCGGGATCTGCGAGATTTCCGCCGAAAGTTCTACTTTCGCTACCGGATCATCGCCGGTCCCTTCGCATGAAGCGAAGGCGAACAACGCGGCGAGTCCGGACAGAATGTATGATGATATCCTGAATTTCATAGTATTGTCTTGTTTGTTTTTTATTTGATGTATCTAACCACGCGGAAGCCGGTTGTGCCCCTTGTCTCAGGACCGGCCTGATAGTTCGAGTCCCACAGCTTGCCTTTGTATTCCGGGCCGTTGTAGTAGCCGCCTCTGATGATCTTGCCTCCGTTCCTGCTTTCCGGCGCTCCTACAGGGTCGGTCGCAGGATCGGTTGTCTGGAGTTCGTCTTTGTACTTGTAGGCCCAGTCGTAGCACCATTCCGAGACGTTGCCGCTCATGTCGTACAGACCAAGGGCGTTCGGCTTTTTCTGAGCGACCTCGTGAAGAGCCTCGCTCTTTCCTACCGTTGAGTTCCCAGTGTACCAGCCGACCTCGTCAAACACGTCGGAGCCGGCGAATATTGTAGGATTCTTGAGCCCTTCCTCTCCTCCTTTGGCCGCGAATTCCCATTCCGCCTCGGTAGGAAGCCTGTAGCCGTTACCGGCAGTGGCAGGATCGAACTTATAGTCCTGCATCTTCATGTAGCTCCATCCATCGGACACTTGGATAATCTCTCCAGGAGTGTAGACAGGAGTCAGTCCTTCTTTCTCGCTGAGCTTGTTGCAGAACTCGCAAGCCTCAGACCATGTCATATTGTTTACAGGGTAGTTGTCTCCGACAAATTTTGAATAGGAAGGGTTCTTCCCCATAATCTCTTCATAGAGTTTCTGGGTGACGACAGTGGTCGCGATGTAGTAGCCTTTGGTGAGAGTCACGTCATGGGCGTAGTCCTGCGCGTACGTTGTGCCGTCGTCCTTGTTCTTACTTTCGCCGAACCTGAACGTGCCCGGCTTCACGATGACCATGTCGAACGCAGAAGCAAAGGCGTTCTGGTTCACTGTCAGTGTCAGAGGGGTGAGAGTGGCTGTCTCGTCGCTGCACACGACAGCGAGATCGACGGTGCCTGTCTTTGCGGTCTTCTCGGCTGTAGGCTCTGTGGACAGTGTGAGCACATCGCCTTCGATGCTGGCGACGCACCAGTCAGCGTTGGATTTTGCGGAATATGTGTAGGTGACATCCGCTTCCGGAGCGTTTGTGACCATCGCGAGCGGCAGGGCTATCTGTCCGCCGGAATATTCAAATGTGACTTCGGTTCCATTCGCGGAAGCACCCTCGGAGGTCTGTGGCTCAGAGATGGTGAGATTTCCGTTGATGATCAACTTGTCATCCTTGCAGGATGAGAATGCGGCGCAGAACAGCGCGCAAGCGCAACTCAATGCGTAAAATCTACTTGTTTTCATTCGTTTTTTGATTTAATTGTTAAAATGGGATTCTTAATTGTTCAACGGATAGTACTGCGTGGCGCGGTAGACAGTGAAATAATTGTCCTTGTCTTCCTCGTCAGTGAACTTGATCCATTGAGGGTTCTTGATGTCATCGACTGTCAGGGTGAAGGTGCGTCGCTTGTCGTTGCCCAGCGGGGTGATGATGTAGTTGAAGTAGAAGCCGGTGTAGTAGTCCTTGCCGGTCTGGCTGCCTTCCTGGCTGAACTTCAGAGAGATCCGGTCCTCACCCTTTATCTCATAGTCAAAGGCCAGATAGCCTTTGCCGCCTGAGTTGGTGCAGTAGAAGTTGAAGGCGTAGAAGTCCCCGTAATAGTTACTGATGTTTCCTAAATAGCAATAGGTGATGTTGTCTCCGGCGGCTTTCAGAGCCTCGGCAGCCTTGTCCCAGAGCTTTTTCCCGTAATCGCTGAGCCCTTTGTAGGATAAGAACCAGTTCTTGTCCATCAGATAGTCGGTGATTGTCGGGTAAGTCGGGGCAAAGTACCCTCCGGCACCGTCGTTGACAGGAATGAAAGCTCCGTCATCGCCCATGTCCGGGCTGTAGACAAGTCCGTCAATCTTTTCCTCGCCAAGTTCGACAGGCTTGTAGAAAGAGACTCCCATCAGATTCACAATGAACGGATAGGACGTTGTGACCTGCTCTCCGTCAACCTCACTGAATACTTCGAGGGTCCTGCCGTTGAAACGGGCGTCGTATTTCGTCCCGTCGGCTTGGTATCTCACCCGGGTGTATCTGGAAATGGCGTTCTCCTCTTCCTTTATCGCGGAGATGTAGTCATCCCAGGAGATAGATACCGGCATCGGGGTCATCGTCATCCTTGAGCCACTCTTTCGGCCTTTGAGAATTATCTTGTCATCATTCAGTTCAAGGACGTTGAACTCGAAATCGCCTTCGAATCCATAGCCGGCTCCATTCCCGCCGCTTGTCTCGGGATCGGCAAAGTAGTGCATCACCTCGTTGTAGGTGTCAAAGGACAGCACACAGCCTGCGCTTTGGTAGATGGTGTAGGTGCTTGTGGCTGTCTTGCCTGGGCCTGCCACCTCGCTGCCGGCCTTCACCTTGTTCCCCTCGGTGAATGACAGAAGGACGTTGAAGCCGCCGTAGTACTGTCCGGAGGATGGATAATATTCAAGTAGCCAACCGTTTGGACAACTGGTCAGGGTCTCGTTCAACTTCTCGGCGAGAGCCTCCGCGCGGTTCGCGGATGATTCGTCGAAGATCGGGTCTATCTTCGACACGCACGCCTGTGCCATCAGTGCGGCCAGAGCCGCGGACAGGAAATATTCAGTGATTCTCTTGATCATAAATCAGTCTTCTAAAGTGTTGTCAAATCGAGTTGGGAGAGATTCCCGGAACGTTTCTGGACGATGTCCCGGAGTTTGTCTATGTCAATGCCCCAACTTTCCTGAAGGTAGTTCCTGATGATTTCGAATTTCTTTGTCAGTTTCTCTCCGCCTTCCTCTCCGGCGTTGGCCATGACGCTTTCCCAGTAGCCTTTAGCGTGGGTGACGTAGTTTGAGATGATCTCCACGAAATCCTCGTCCGGACTGTAGCTGGCGTAGCGTGTGACGTAGCCCATCGCATTCGCAGCTGCGTCACTCTCAAGATTCAGCCAGCTCGGCCCTTGGTAGTCGGTTGAGATCAGGTTGAAGTCTGTGGAATAGTTCTTCGTCTGATGCAGGATGTGAGCGAACTCGTGGTGCATGGTCTTGAAGAACCATTCGTTGAGGAAATCAATGCTCAGGCTGGACGGGTTGAGCTCGTTGACGTTGTAGAGAGTGATCTTCAAACCTCCCTCCGCTGTTCCCAGCACAACCGAACCCTGGCTGTTGTAAGCCTTGGAGCCGATGAGCTGGATCATTCTCGGGCAGTAGGTCTTGATGAAAGTGTCGCCGAGCAACTCGTTGTAAGAGTCTATCCAAAGGTACTTTGTCAGTTTGGCCATAGCCACGGCCTTGTCATATTCGGCTGGAATCAGGTTGTAGTTGTTGTCTGACTCGCGGTCGATGTACTTGTAATTGAACTGAATATTATAGGGCTCCACATAGTTCAGCAGCAGCCATGTGTCGAACGCGCCTCTTTCCGGAGCGTCGGTGTCGAAGATGCTCTTCGGATCAAGTTTCTCCTCTGAGCAGGAGACCAGCGCGGCGGCCATAATGAAGAATGAATATATCAATTTTCTCATTGTGTTTTCTCCTTTTAGTTGTTTCTCGGATTCGCTTCAAGCCCAGCGGCGATCACTTCCTGCGGAATCTGTACGGCTCTTCTCGGATCGTTCACAAGCAGCTCGTCGTCGGATTTCCCGCTTCTTGCGTGCGAATATTCCATCCCGTACCTCTTTATGTCATTCCATCTCAGCCCTTCGTGCACCGTGATCACCCTTCTCAGATGCAGGACACACTGGATAAGGTTCTCTGTGTCGCTGTCAGGTATGGTGAATCCTTGAGGGTGCAGTTCCTTTTTGATGGACCGTTGGCTGCTCTTCTTAAGGTGCAGAGGCATGTAGGACTTGGCCGCGAAATAGTTGATGATCTGGCTCTCTGTCATGTGCATTCCTGCCATGGAGTTCAGAAGCACATTGATGTCAGCCACGGCTCCGTCCTTGTCCTGAGGCGTTTTCAGCAGTTTCGCCTCGGCCCTGCAAAGCAGGAGTTCGTCGGTGGAGAAGGCCACGTTGACAAGGTGCAGGAAGCCGATGCCGGCGGTCTTGTCGGTATATTCAAAATACCCGAGAAGCTTAGGCAATGAATATTTCTGCTCGAATCCCCAGATTCCGTTCGACATGTAGAGCTTGTTGTAGCCTCCCCAAGGGCCAGGAAGTATCTCGTTCAGCATGATGTCGTAGGCACTGCCGTAGCGAAGCCCTATGGCGTAGGGACCCTGGACATAAGGCCAGGCTGAACTGGCTGTCAGGAGAAGCAGGTTGCAGGCGTCGTTGTTTGAGATGTAGGAGTTGCACCTGAGCTCGAAGTCCGTGGCCAGATCGCTGAAGGCTTTCCAGTCTCTCACCGAGCCGGCCGGATTTGAGCCCAGAACCTTGTCGGCATATTCGATCACCTTGTCGAATCTGTGGTAGTAGAGGTTGAACCTCGCCGCGAAGGCGTAGGCGGCCTTTTGGTTGAAGTGGTACTTGGGAACCGTGTAGATGTCGTCGTTGATCAGTGGCAGCGCTTCCTCTATGTCGCGGTCGATCATCTCGTAGGTGTGCGCGAGTGTTCCGCGCTCGATTCCTTCCGGGAGTACCGTCGTTTCCGGCTCGGTGGTGTAAGGAACCCCGAGGACTGCCTCAGCCGTGGCCGCGTCGTACGGCAGGCAGAACAGGTTCGCGAGCTGGAAATGAGCGAAGGCCCGGCAGATGAGGGCCTCGCCTCTTTGCGCGTCATATGACGATCCACCTCCGAGTTCTTCTATGGCTTTGAGTGCCTGGTTGGCGGAAGCGATCGCGTTGTAGTGCGCGTCCCAGACACTTTTCGGGGCGTCCGTGTCATCGGTTGTGATGTCTTTCCATTGGTAGGCGTCTCCGCACACCTGACCGTAGGTGTCGTATTGCGATCCATTGTCGGTCACATTGTCGGAGGATAGCTCTGAAATCAGCATCGTGGAGACCGTCGGGTAGGCGGAGACGAGCATTTTCGTGACCTTGTCCTTTGAGTCGATCTCGATTCTGTCGTCTGGAACCGTGTCCAGAAATCCATCGCATGAGACGGCGGCCAGCGGAATGACCGATAAGTATAATAATGCTTTGTTCATAGTGTCTTGATCGATAAATGTTTAGATTCCAAGTCTTAACGTCATGGTGAACTGTCTCGGGACAGGGGAGGCCACGCCTCCGGTGTTGAAGAACTCAGGATCCTGTCCGTTCAGTTTCTTGTCCGAATAGATAAGGAACAGGTTGGTCGCCTGGATCTTGAGCGAAAGATCGTTCACTTTGAGCTTAGAGAGCATATTCTTTGGGAATGAGTAGGAGATCGAGATCTCTTTCATTCTGATGAAATCGCCTTTGGCTATCCTCTCTGTGGAGTAATTGTAGGCGTTGTAGGCGTAACTCAGGTACGGATCCTGCTGGTTCGCCCGCTTGTCCGCGATCACCGGCACGTTGGTGACTTTCTCGTCGCCGCCGGCGGTCCATCTGTTGATGAACTCCCGAGGCATGGCGTCAAGGTCGCTGTAGACGTTGTGGAACACCGGGTCGAGGCGGATGACATTGCCGAATGAATATGTGATGAAAGCGTTTAGGGTGAATCCTTTGTACCGGAAGATGTTGCCGAGGCTTCCTGTCACGGTCGGTTCTGTCGGTCCCTCGTAGACCAGGTGGTCTTTCTTGATCTGTTCCTGAAAGTTGATGTCACTGACTGTCAGTTCTCCGTCCTCGTTGATGAAAGTAGGGTAGCCGTTCTCGTTGAGCCCTTGGAAGTCCATTGAGAACAGGGCTCTGACCGGGTAGCCTTTCATGGCGAAGCCGTTGCCGCTGATCATGTCCATCACCGATGCGTTGGACTGCAGGTCGGTTACCTCGTTCTTCGCATGGGAGAAGATGAAGTCTGTGTTCCAGCTGAAATCCTGGGTCTTGATGTTGTGTGTGGAGACCGTCAGTTCCACTCCGCTGGATTTCATGCTGGCGACATTGGCGAACTTCGCCAGCTGGCCGCCGGTGCCTTTCGTGTAGATCAGACCGATCAGGTCGAAGTTGTTTCTCTTGTACCAATCCGCCTCTACGTTGATCCTGTTGTCTATGAATCCGATTTCCGCTCCGATGTTTAGCTCATGCTTCTTCTCGTAGGTCAGCTCGCTGTTCTCGACATTGGACAGTATGAGGCCGGACTCTTTGACGGAGGTGAACGGACGCCAGGTGTTGTAGCTGTTTATGATCGCCTTGGAGTTGCTCACGCTTGCCGGACCCCTGTCCGCGGTCAATGAATATGATGCCTTCAGCGTCATGTTGGAGACCACGTCCCTGATCGGCTGCCAGAACTCTTCCTCGTGGGCGTTCCATGCTGTGGAGACGTTCCAGGTAGGCAGCCATCTGGCCTTGCGGCTCTTGCCGAGCTTGTTTGAGCCCTCGTAACGGATGGTCCCGTTCAGGGTGTACTTCCCTTTGTAGGAATATGTTCCCGTCCCGAAGAATGAGACTTCACGCTGCCTGGTTCTGTCTACAGAGTAGTAGCCGGCGTTCTCCTCGTTACCCTGTTTGAAGTAGAGGTAGTCGTACGATGGAAGCATACCCATGTCGTACTGCATTCCGACACCGTTGAACCACGTCCTCTCCCTGTCCACGGCATTGGTCTCCATTCCACCGAACATATTCATTATGTGGTCTTCTCCGAAGACATTATTGTAGCTTGCGGTGGCCCTGAAGTCGTAGCTTTCCATTGAATATTTCGTCTCGCGGTAAAAGCCTCCGACCGGAAGCACCGAGACCGGAAGGGAGTTGGCCTTGTCGGGGTCGGTGTAGAGCCAAGGGTTGGCGCTACGCATTGTGGCGTCGTCCATCGCCCTGAACGCCCATGCCTGGTTCGAGTAGTCGGTTATGGTGTGCGCCTGTACTGTCGATGAGGTTTTGTAGGCGCCCAGCATGGACAATTCCAAAGGCTTGACCGGATGCCACTTCATCTCTCCCTGAAACTTGAGGTCGGTGACCTTCAGGTCTATGTAGTTGTTCTCAAGTTCGTGCAGGATGTTGAACGGCGCGTAGTTGCGGACATAATATTCATTGGCGTCCAATGTCCTGGACGTGTTGAGGGCGTAGGAGTACGGGTTGATGTCAAAATCCCTTCTGACCTCGCCGCTGAGCGGATCCACAGAAGAACTCAACGTCCCGGGAGCTCTCTGCTTTCTGTAGGAGGCGTTGCCGATAAGGTTCAGGGACAGCGTCTCTGTGATGTGGTAGAGAGCGTTCAGGTTGGCCGTGTAGCGCTTTACAGAGCTCTGCTTTGTCCATCCCGGATCGTTCATCACGCTGAGGGATGTGTAGTAGGACGCTTTCTCCGTGCCGCTTGACATGCTTACAGCATGGTTTCTGGAGATGTTGTCGTTGAACAGGATGTCGAACCAGTCGGTGTTTCTGTATTCGGCTTCTTGAAGGTAGGCTTTCCTGGCCTCATCCGTGTTCATCAGACCGAACGAGCCGCTGGTCGCGTCGTATTCGTTGATCAGGTGGTACATCTTTCCGTACACGCCACTGTTGGACGCCCGGTAGACATCCGCGAGGTTAAGGTAGCCGGCCTGCTCCATCTCTTTGTAGACGCCCATCTGCTCCTGCGAGTTCAGAATGTTGAAACGTCGGTAGGTAGGTTTGAGACGGTAGCTGTACTCTCCGGTGTATGTGATTTTGTTGCTTCCTGCATGTCCTTTCTTTGTGGTGACGACAATTACACCGGCCATCGCGCGGGCTCCATAGATTGAGGTCGCCGAACCGTCCTTCAGAATCTGAAAACTCTCGATGTCGTCGGCGTTGAGGCCTGCTATGGCAGAACTGATCAGGGTGACCGCGTCTCCGCTGGAAAGATTGTCCGCATCGACTTCGGCCACGTCCTCCATGATCACACCGTCCACAACCCACAGAGGTTTGGAACTGCCGTAGATGGAAGTCGCGCCCCGGACTCTGATCTTGGGGGATGTTCCGAAAGTTCCCGACACATTCTGTACGGACACTCCGGCGGCTCTCCCCTCAAGAGCCCGGCTTATCTCCGCGACTCCGTCCAGTTTGACATCGTCGGCGCTCAGTTTTGTGGTGGCTCCGGTGAAGAGACGCTTGTCCATCTTCTGCATTCCGGTCACGACGACTCCCTCAAGGACTTCAGTGTCTGCATCCAGGGTGATATTCATCTCCCCGCCTGTGATGGACACGTCCTTGGGCTTCATGCCAAGACAACTGATCTCAAGGATTTTCGCAGACTTGCTGACTCTCAAAGAGAATTTTCCGTCAATGTCTGTGATGGTGGCGTTTTTCGTTCCTTTTTCCAAGACGGCCGCCCCTATGACGGGCAGGTTGTCTTCGGAGGAAATGACCACGCCGTTGACAATCCGGGAGTCTTGTCCAAACAAACACCCGAAGCCTGCAATGACGCAGGCGATCATCAAGCATAAGAAGTGCTTCATGTATTAAATTTTGTTAATTAATCGGATGCGGCTTACCTTGTCACAAGACAGCGCATCCATTTGTTAATGTTCATTCACCGCACCCACCAGTCAAAGACATCGAATGTTGGGGAAAATGTCTTCTATGGCTTTTGACGCGGCATTTTTACTCATGTCGGTGTGAAGTTAGTTAATTAACTGATTTAATCAAAGAAATTTTTTCACTATAACGTTTTTTCGCTCCGCGCACCTTGAATGGCCTATTTCATGTGCTGCCCGGTGCGATGGCCCTGCTCGTAGAGTTCGAGGGAGTTGATGACGTTCTGCCAGATGCTGTAGAGGCCGCCGGCGACGGAGGTCACCGGGGTCAAGTAGGAATATCCCAGCCAGATCAGGAAGCCGGAGTTCTTCTGGCCGAGGGCCTGGCCGGCGGTGATCTCGTCCGCTTTTATTGACTTCCGGTCTGCGGTTCCGTTGGCTTTCCTGCCTGCCAGTCTTCCTACGGCGAACTGGATGATAGTGCAGACCAATGAGATGACACCTATCATTACTGCTGTCCACACGGAGATTCCGCTGTTCACAAGCGATCTTGTCGCCAGATAGATCGAGAAGGTCAGGGCCATGCCCCAGCAGTAGAACGCCCAATCAGTGAAACGCATCAGCCAACGCTGAAGCCTTTTCATTGTGTAGCGTATGAGCCATGCCAGCAGCAGAGGCAGGACAAGCAGGGGGAATACCCTTGCGCAGATTGCTGTGAAACCCTCAATGAATGAGGATCCTGTGTCCGGGTTGACAATCGGGATGGCGATCGGGAGAATCACAGCGACAGCGATGTTGATCAACACCACGTATGAAACCGTGTCTGAGAGACTTCCTCCTAATTTGCTTGTGATCACCCCGGCCGCCGCCGCGGTAGGACATATAAAGCAGAGCATCGCGCATTCGGCAAGTATCCTTAAGTCACCGTCCGGCATCGTGGCGACCAACCATGTGAGTGGGATGAATGTCGCGATCTGAAAAGCAAGCACAATGAAATGCCATTTTCTGAACCGGAGGTCGTGTGGAGAGATCGTGTTGAACTGAAGGAACAGCATCGTGGCCATGAAAACCGGCTGGACATCCTTGGCGAATCTGGAGAACCATGGTTCGATGCCAGGGGATAATGGTTTGATTAAGAATAAGATCAGATAAGAAACGATCCCCATGATGATTGCCAGCGGCAACATCCAATCCTTGATGAATTTCACAACTTTCGCCATAATCCTTCGATTCGCCACGCAAATGTACGGCAAAAAAATCAACTTGTAGTCTGTCCGGGAATATTTCTCCGGAATATAAAATGAGGTATGCCCGTCGCTCTTGGCAGAAAGGATGGACTATCTGAAAAAACGCTCGATGTGCTCAAGCAGCAGAAAGGCGAAGATCAGCATCGATGTCTTGAAGTAGTTCTTTCTCATCGCCTTTATCTCGTCTGGAGACAGGTTGACGTTGTCCTTGTTTTTGGTGTAGTCAACGATGAGAACGATACCGATGGCAAGAATCACGATGGTAAGGAATATATTCAGAAAGACGAACACTGTTTTCATTTTCTGAGGACGTTTTGTTTAGCGCTGCAAAGATATACAAATTAATTTGCTTATGACTCTTTTGACTCTGCCGTCGCTCACGAAGATGGCATAAGTTCCCGAAAAAGATGTATATTAGCGAATAAAAATAACTACTGCTATGCGGAAACTTTTGATTTGTGTGGTGTGTGCGCTCTTGGCCTTGTCGATGAGGGCTGGGTTTATTGATGGAATCAGAATCGGCGGATGGGACAGGCCGTTTGTTGTGACCATTGACAATGAGGATGTCTCTATGCCGGCGACTTCCTGCTTTGTGGCCGGCCTTTCCGCAGGCTATCACACGGTTGAGGTGTATGAATCTCGCTCGACATTCAGTGACAGTGCCTGGAAAGGCAGGCTGATTTACAGCCGAAGGATCTACTACAATGGCATAGGAACCATGGACATTCGTCTTGATGACCGCACGGACACAGGGGTCATTCGCCCCGGGCATGGGACATCGACATTTGGAAAGAATGTGATGTCCTCCGATGTGTTCGAGGATTTCATTCGGTCCTATGGCGGAAACTGACATAGTGCATTCTGACTGAAACTACTGCTTCTGTCGTGAGCCGTCTGATGTTATTGTAGGTTGCTTTATCGCATATTATGGAATTGATTATGAGAAAGTTTTTTATCGCGGTGTCATTGGCTTTGGCGGCTGTGTTGTCTGTGAACGCGCAGACGGGGGCGTGGACGGGCATGTTGAAGGTCTCGGGCGTTGGGTTGGCGCTCATATTCAACATAGGGGAAGAGTCGGCCACGCTTGATGTACCGGACCAGGGCGCCAAGGAGATTCCGGTCGAGGTGTCGAGGGATGCTGTGGGTGGTATCACTTTGAATGTCCCGGCGATCAACGCCTCGTTCAAGGGACTTTGGGCCGGGAAGATGATCGCGGGGACTTTCACACAGCACGGAATGTCTTTCCCGATGACGCTCACGCCGGGCGTGCCTGTCGTCAGGCGGCCGCAGACTCCGGTCGGGCCTTTCCCTTACGCGACCGAGGAAGTTTCGTTCACGAACGGTGACGCTGTCCTGAAAGGGACGCTGACACTTCCAGAGAAGTGTGACAGGAATACTCCGGTGCTTATTATGGTGACGGGCAGCGGCCTCCAGAACCGTGACGAGGAGATGTTCGGGCACAAGCCGTTCGCTGTCATCGCTGATGCTTTTGCGAGAGCTGGGATAGCCACGTTGAGGTACGATGACAGAGGGTTCGGGGAGTCAACCGGTGATGTTGTCTTTTGCACCACCGAGGATCTGAAGAATGACGCTTTGGCCGGTGTCAAACTTTTGAGGGAGCGGTTTGACAATGTCGGTGTCATCGGGCACAGCGAGGGCGGCACCATCGCATTGATGCTTGCCGGCGAGAAACAAGTTGATTTCGCCATAAGCCTGGCCGGGATGATTGTCTCGGGAGCCGAGACGTTGCTGGAGCAGAACAGGCATGCGTTAATAGCCGCCGGGCTGCCCGAATCTGAGGTTGATGCCTACTGTCGGCTTCTGTCCGACACATTCGATGCCATCAAGACGAAGTCCCCGCTTCCGTCCGCTGATGGTTATAGCCTTTCGGAAGGCTTGAAGCAGAACTATCAAACAGCCTTGAGTCAGTTCCGCACACCATATATGGAATATTTCCTGAAGTTGGATCTGTCCGCAAGACTCTCTGGCATAACCTGCCCTGTCATGGCTCTCAACGGAACAAAAGACACTCAAGTTTGGTGTGGCGGGAATATGGCAGCGTTGAGAGCCGGTCTCCCTTCCGGCGGCAAGAACGTCATCCGTGCGGAGGAGGGTCTGAACCACCTTTTCCAGCACTGCTTTACCGGCGAGTTCTCTGAATATAAGCAAATCGAGGAGACCTTCTCCCCGGAAGTCCTTTCCGAGATGATTGCCTGGGTCGAGGCACTTTAATCACTCGTGCCTCAAGGCCAAGTTTCCGTGCGCGAAGCCAAGGAATAAGTCTCTCTCGTGATTGGAAAGGCCGGCTCCACGCACAGAAAAAATTATTACCTTTGTGGTTTGAAGTTGAATGAATATATTCATGGAATATGAAAAAAAGTTTTGTGATCATGGCTTCAGCGCTTGCGATGGCGGCCTGCGGCCCTAAACAGCAGGTTGAGAAGGTTCCGGCCATTGACCTTGCGAACCTTGACACAACCGTCTCTCCGGCGGTGGATTTCTACCAGTATTCCACCGGTGGATGGCAGAAGAACAACCCTTTGAAGCCTGAATATGCCCGTTTCGGCTCCTTCGATCAGCTGAGGGAGAACAACGTCAAGAGACTCAATGACTTGTTCGCCGAGATGGGGACGTTGAAAACAGAGAAGGGAACAGTCGAGCAGAAGATCTCAGACCTTTACAAGCAGGGTCTCGACTCCACAAGGCTGAACGCCGAGGGTGCGGCTCCGTTGAAGAAATATGTCGATGAGATCTATGCCGCGGCTGACAAGGAGGCCCTCGTGAAGATCATCGCTGGGTTGCACAATGTCTCCGAGAGCTCGTTCTTCGGGGCTTACGTGATGTCAGACCTTGCCGACAGCGACAACCAGATCCTTTACCTTGGCCAAGGTGGACTCGGAATCGGAGACCGTGACTATTACGTCGAGGCTGAGAACGCGGCGATCAAGGAAGGCTACCGTAATTTCCTCGCCAAGGTGTTCACACTGACAGGAATCGCCGAACCGGAGAAAGCGGCCGCCAACGCCCTTGCGGTCGAGGACGTTCTCGCCACGAACTCTTGGACCAGCGTTCAGGAAAGGGACATACAAGCCCAGTATAATCCTTATAGCACCGAGGAACTTATCAAGAACTATCCGGGCTTCGACTGGAAACTCTACTTCGAGACCAGGGGAATCGCCGACCAGCGGAAACTTATTGTCGCCGAGCCTTCTTTCTTCAAGGCTTTCTGTGAATATTTCGGCGGAGCGGATCTCGCTGTCCTGAAGGACTATGTCGCCGGCCAGCTCATCCAGGGTGCGACAGGATCCCTCAGCGATGACTTCTACACCGCGTCATTCGATTTCTTCAGCACTCAGATGTCCGGAATCAAGGAGCAGAAACCTCGTTGGAAGAGGGCGATGCAGGTTCCGAACAACATCCTCGGCGAGGCTGTCGGAAAGATGTACGTGGCGAAATACTTCCCGGAGTCTTCCAAGACAAAGATGCTTGATCTTGTGGAGAACCTCAAGAAAGCTTTCAGCCAGCACATCGACGAGCTGGATTGGATGAGCGACTCCACCAAGACCAAGGCCCACGAGAAACTGGACAACTTCACTGTGAAGATCGGCTATCCTGACAAGTGGAAGGATTACTCTACACTTGACATCGATCCGGAGAAGAACTACTACGAGAACCTTCGCGCGGCCGGCGCATGGTACACAGCCGACAACATGTCCAAGCTCGGCCAGCCGACCGACAGGACCGAGTGGGGGATGTCTCCTCAGACGGTCAACGCCTACTATAATCCTACGACCAACGAGATCTGCTTCCCTGCTGCCATCCTTCAGCCTCCGTTCTTCAACGCAGACGCTGACGATGCCGTCAACTACGGCGGAATCGGAGTCGTGATCGGCCACGAGATGTCCCACGGATTCGATGACCAGGGCCGGCTCTTCGACAAGGACGGGAATATGGCCGACTGGTGGACAGCTGAGGATGCCGAGAAGTTCAACGCCAAGGCTCAGGTGCTTGTCGCTCAGTTCGATGAGGTAGAGGTTGTGCCGGGCGTTCATGCCAACGGCCAGCTTTCTCTCGGTGAGAACATCGGTGACCATGGTGGACTCAGCATCTCGTTCACAGCGATGCAGAACGCCAACGCCGGCAAGAACATCGGTCTTATCGACGGCTTCACCCCGGAGCAGAGATTCTATCTTTCCTACGGTGCCATCTGGGCCCAGAACATCACCGATGAGGAAAAGGCCCGTCTGACCAAGCTTGATGTCCACTCTCTCGCGGTGAACCGTGTGAACGTGTCCCTGAGAAACTTCCAGACGTTCTTCGACGCTTTCGGAATCAAGGAAGGTGATCCGATGTGGCGTCCCGAGAGTGAAAGGGTACATATCTGGTAAGTGACACAAGTGGTTTCTTGTAATCAATTCAGGAAACCACATAACTATATTCATAAAGGAATAATTTTTTGGACGCGTCAAGGTTCATAGCCGGACGCCTCCGTTTCGGAGGGAAGATAGCGATGGTCTCCATCGCTGTCTCTTTCCTCATCATGATTGTCTCCGTCTCGGTGTCCTCCGGATTCCGGAATGAGATCAGGGACGGCATTTCCGACCTTACGGGTGATGTCCAGTTGATGCCGGTGGACATGAACTACATCAGCGAGTCGTCACCGATTTCGGTCAATCAGAGTTTCATGCCTGACATCGAGGCGATTCCTGAGGTCAGGAATATAACTCCGGCGGTTTACCGCGCGGGAATCGTCAAGAAGGGGGAGAGCATCCACGGCGTGCTGTTCAAAGGGACTCCAAGAGAGGGCTCTGATTCTGTGAAACTGGGAGTCTCGATTCCTGTCCGGCTTTCGCAGATGCTTGGCCTGAGGGTGGGGGACAGGCTTCTGACGTACTTCGTCGGAGAAAAGGTCAAGGTCCGTAACTTCAACATTACAAGTGTCTATGAGGGTGTCATGGACGGAACGGACAATATTCTTGTGCTTGCGGACATCGCTGATCTTCAGAGACTCGATGGCTGGACGTCCGATGAGGCCTCTGTCCTTGAGCTGACTCTGGCTCCTGGAGCCAAGACCGACGCCGGAATGCGGGCTGTGACTGACGAGGTCGGACACATCGCCTTGGACAAGGCCAGTGAGGATGATGACACTTTGATCGCGACCTCGGTGATCAGCCGCTATCCGCAGATTTTCGACTGGCTGAACCTTATAGACTTCAACGTGCTTTTCATCCTCGTCCTTATGACGATCGTGGCGGGATTCAACATGATTTCAGGTCTGCTGATCATGCTGTTCAGGAACATCTCCACGATCGGAACGCTCAAATCTTTGGGAATGACCGACGGCGCCATTGCCAAGGTTTTTCTGCGTGTCGCTTCAGGGATTGTCTTCCGGGGAATGTTGATCGGCAACGGAGTAGCTCTGCTCCTTTGCGGAATCCAGAAATGGACCCATGTCATAAAACTCAACCCGGAGAATTACTTCGTGCCTTTTGTCCCAGTACGCCTTAACCTACCTGCGGTGCTTGCCGCCGATGTCGTCTCCTGGATTGTCATCATGCTTCTCCTCCTGATTCCTTGCCTGTTCATCTCCAAGGTCGATCCGGCCCAGACTGTCAGGGCTCAGTAGGACCCGCTCCACATCTTCCGTGTCCTCAAGCATTATCAAAGTAGTGTCCGTGGGCTGTTCCTTGAACCGGGGCTGTCTTCCGCAGAATATATCATACCTGTTCAGTACGGCCCTGACATAGGCGATAGTCTCCTTGCCTTTGAATTTCCCGTGCCGGACATCATCCACGGACAAGATGGAGTCTTGGCTCATCTGTGGAAGGACTGTGCACAGGCTTTCCCACGTCCCGGTGTCGACGCCTTGCGAACGGGCGAACTTTATGCAGTCGTAGATCCTGCCCTCACCTGCGTTGTAGGCTGCCAGTGTGAAATTCAACAACTCTTCGTCGTTTGCTGCGGTGTCCTTGAACTTGCTCTGGAGACGGGCGATGTAGGAGGCTCCGGCAGCGATGTTCTCTCTTGGATTGAGCAGGTCCTCGATTTCGTAACGGTCGGCCGTCCGTGGCATCATCTGCATCAGCCCAAGCGCCCCCATCGGGGAGCTGGCCTGGATCCTGAATCTGGATTCGCTCCAGATAAGCGCCGCGAACATCTTCCAGTCCCAGCCTATTTTCCAGGCGTACTCCTTGATCAGATCATCATAGGGGCTTATGATTCCTGGATTCCTTTTTACCCCTTTACGGTATGGATTATAGCCATGAAAGAAGCGCTCGATGACAAGAGCGAACTCATCGGTGCCTTTGAGACTGTTCAACCATTTGATGAGATCTTTCTGTTTCTGTCTGTCTGACTTGATCAGCCATGAGACCGGGACATCTCCTAAAGGGAAAGACAGAAAGTCCTTGGAGTCAGGTACTTTCTCCGACGGAATCATCAGGATGTCAAGGCTGTCTTGCCTCAGGGAGTCCAGGTAGAATCCGCCATCAAGGGCAAGGAATATCTCCCGGGGCTCTTTCATGTGGGCGGCGAACCTTTCGGCCATCTCGTAGCCGTAGCCTGTCTGGTAGCCGTCGGACAGGCGATCGTCCAGGTCGAGAGCGACTCTGATCTTTCCGTGCCCGAACGTGCCGTCAGAGTCTTCGGGGTTGGTGTTGATGTCGCTGAAAGGAATGACGCAAAGCACCAGCATGGTCGGCAGCAGGTACTTAAGAAATTTTACTGTCACTCTTTTCAGCCCCATGATCAATAACTGTTGCCCCCGAAACTTCTGGAGCCGCCACCGCCCCCAAGACCTCCGAAGCCGCCGAAACCTCCGCCTGAGTTTCCACCGCTGCCTCCGGACAGGCCGCCGCTGGCGTTGACCGCCTTATTCGGACTTGGCTGAGTGTAGAACGGCCAGTAGATTCCGATCTTGAAGGCCGTCTGGGTCCTGATGTAGTGGTGCGCGCTGAAATAGTCCGCCTTGTCCATCGGCCATCCGTTGCCGATGTTCTCAAGCTTCACGAATATGCAGGCCCTCTTCCATTGGACGTTGATGAAAGCGTCGATGACCGGACCGTTGTTGTACTTCTCTTCCTTCTGGTTGTAGAACGCTCCCACGGCCGGATTCCATGCGGAGGAGTAGAACTTGGTGTTGTACCATCCCTCGGCTCCGAGCTGCATCTGCATGACGTTTCTCTTCACGTTGAACTGGAGATAAAGCCTTGAGTTGGCCGCGAGGCTCGGCAAAGGAAGCACGTCCTGGTCCGATGAGATCTGGAACAGAAGCCTGTTGTCCATGTGGATAGGTCCGAGAACGAAATCCTTGTCAAGAGAGGCGCTCAGAACACTCATCGGCGAGTTGTTCTGACGCACGACCCCGGTAGAGTCGTAGTAGACGTTGCCCGACAGAAGCGCATAGCCGAATTTCGCGCCGATCCTCCATCTTGGCACGTCCAGCCCGGCCTGGATCTTGGTCGTGGAGATCTTGCCGAACTCATTGTCCCATTTGAAATGGTTGGAGTAGTAGTGCTGGTGGTAGTACTCCGGCTCTTCCAGACTTGTCTCAAAGTGCAGATTCATCTTGACCGGACTCTTCCGGGCTCTTCTGAACGGAAACATCTCAAACCTTGCGTTCGCCTTGACCGACAGATCGTTCATCTGGTCGCCGAGGAAGACATAGTCACCGGTCGCGTCCCAACGTATGAAGTTCCTTAACTGTCCCTCGACTCCGGCGTAGACGAAAGCGGAGTTCCAGACCTTGTTGGTCGTGCCTTTGAGGAATGTCGGATCGAAAACGCTGTAGCTCAAGATCCTGTTGCCGATTCCACCGTTCAGTTTGGAGACAATCGCTTCGTCCGACCATGGCCGCAACCGAAGGAAGATCCTGTTCTCCAGTTTCATCACCCTCACGGAATCGAAGGAGCTTGTGGGATTGTAATTGAATATGTCATTGTAGAACTTGCGTCCGGTCGCGTCCGTGATCTGGTCTTCATAGCTCTTGCGGAACACGGAGTATTCACTGCTGTGTCCGATAAACGCGGTCGTGACGTTGTCGTCTCCGAGGGTGTCGGCGGCCTCCCTTGCGGCTATCCTTCTGCTCATCAACACATCCAGGGAGTCGATCATGGTGGAGTCTCCCAAGGCCAGGACGCTGTCCCTGTACGCCTTGTCGATTTTCCTGTTCCTCATGTCCTTGATGAACGTGAAAGGAATCCTGTACTGCTGGTCGAGGAAGAAGGTGTTCCGGATGACATTGGTCGAGGCGTTGTTGAGATTGACCGGATACTCCCTTGCGTCCAGGGTCGTGTCCCTGACCATCGAGTTGTCGCTGGTTCCTCCGTTCTCTTTGCGGATGATCTTGTTGTGGATGTAGCCGGCGTGCATCATGTACCTCTTGCCCAGATAATTTGTGGAGGCCACGAACGTTTTGTTGGTGGTCTTCTCGCCCTGCATGATGCCGTTGCCGCCGAAGCGGTCATATTCAAGAGTGAAATTCAGCTCCGGGAAGATGTTCTGCGTTGTCAGGATGTGCAGGTTGTCTGATTCTTTCTGAGAGTTCGCGAAGATGGTGCCGAAGTAGGCCAGTTCGGTGTAAGGCGTTTTTGTGTTGTACATTGGGAGTGTCTTCGCCGAGTAGGTCCATGACTCGTAAGGCGTGTAGAACGACACTCCGTTCTCGCTTTCGCGGTTGAACCAGCTGTAGTACTGAACAGCGGATCCGGCGACTCCCAACCATGTGGCGTTCACGTCCTTGCGGTAGAAAGGATAATCGTGGAACCAGTAGTTGTAGCTGGTGTCAGGTTCGCTGATGTCCATCTTGTGGAACTCCCGCTCGTGGGTCCACTGGATGATGCGCTTGTAATGAAGGGAATCGGGGATGGCGAAAGTCTCCAGAATCCTTGGCGTCGCTTCCTTGACACTGTCCCTGTAAGCCTTGAGGCTGTCCTTCACGTTGAGGATGCTGTCCGCGAGATGTTTCTTTATCTTTTCCTTGACCTCGAAATCGTACTTTCTTCTGTCGGTCTTTGACAGTCCGGCATACCAGGCGTCGAACTCGGCCTTTTTCCTGATGGCCGAATCAAGGTGGTAGAGGGAATCGACTATCGGCCAGTCAATCGAGTCTCCCGCCGCCCTCAGAGAGTCCACCACGATTCTGTGGGTCAGCGAGTCCAGAATCGCCACATAGTATTTGTAGCGGAACGGATCGGTCTCCTTCAGCGAGTCGGGCGGGAATATGGTGTCCCTTGCCGTCAGCTGAGGCGTCGTGTCGATAGGGGTCAGGGAGAACGAAGAGTCCTCCTTGCCCGCGGCTTCGCCGATGAACAGATTCCTGTAGCGGATCGTGTCCGGTTGCAGGGGCCTGTCCGCCAAGATGAATCCATAGCCTGGATCCCCGGCAAGCGGACGGTTGCCCATGCCGATGGCCTGCATCGTGATGACACACACGACAGCCACCGGAAACCATATTCTTTTCAAAGTCTCTTTCACTTTCATATTCCCTTAAGGGTGCAATCTTACAAAGATACTGCTTTAAAAAGCAAGAAAAAAGAGATATTTTTTCAAAAGAGATATT